>Ga0105340_1000219_pt1 | contig 28571 bp, 23 predicted proteins | sample EasRivMeERMLT700_FD_89676 | JGI IMG/M metagenome (GOLD analysis project Ga0105340, IMG submission 89676) | Soil microbial communities from meander-bound floodplain in the East River, Colorado, USA - East River MetaG ERMLT700 | ecosystem: Environmental > Terrestrial > Soil > Floodplain | place...
GGCAGGCCGAGGTTGAGCGCGTTGCGGTAGAAGAGGCCGGCGAAAGACTCGGCGATGAGCGCGGAAACTCCGAGATGCTTGAGGGCCGCCGGCGCCTGCTCGCGCGACGAGCCGCAACCGAAATTGCGGCCGGCGATCACGATGTCGCCGGGTTTGACTTCGCTGGAAAAGGAAGGCGAAACCGCTTCGAGGCAATGCCTGGCGATTTCCTCGATGCCGAGCTTCATGTACCGGCCGGGGGCGAGGACGTCGGTGTCGATGTTGTCGCCGAGCACCCAGGCCTTCATTGGAGAAAATCGCGCGGATCGCATACGTGCCCGGCCACTGCGGTTGCGGCTACGGTGTAAGGCGACGCGAGGTAGACCTGCGACGACGCCGCGCCCATCCGTCCCTTGAAATTGCGCGCGGTGGTGGAAATGGCGACCATGTTCTCTGGCAGCAGGTGCTCGCCGTAGCCCGCGCAGATGCCGCACGCGTTCGGCAGCAGCTCGGCGCCGGCGTCGAGGAGGATTTGCAGCGTCCCTTCATCTTCGGCGGTTTGCTGGTCACGCAGGCTCGCCGGGGCGACCAGAAGACGCATCTTGGCTTTTCGCCCCTTCAATACGGAAGAGGCCATGCGGAGGTCGGCAAGCTTCGCACCGGTGCACGCGCCGATATAAGCGAGCGTCGGCTTCACGTCGCTGAACTCCGTCACTGCCTTGCTATTGGCCGGCGAATGCGGGGCGGCGACTTGGGGCATCAGATTGGAAGCGTCGAAGCGATGGTGGGCCAGCACCGGCGCGTCCGCGTCGCTTTCCCAGGTTTCGACCTTGGATTTCAAAAACTGGCCTGTTGTCTCATCTGAAGCGATGAGGCCAGTCTGCCCGCCCAACTCGGCGGTCATGTTGCAGAGAGTCATGCGCTCCTGCATCGGCAGCTTGCGGATCGCCGCGCCGCAGTATTCGACGGCCTGGTACTGGCCGCCGTCGAGTCCGAAACGGCCGATCAGGAAGAGCATCACGTCCTTCGCCGACACGCCCGGCTGCAGCGCGCCGTCGAAGTCCATGACGATGGTGTGCGGAACCTTGAGCCAGATCTCCCCGGTCACCAGCACGCCGAGCATCTCGGTCGCACCGACGCCGAACATGTAGGCGGCGAAAGCGCCGCCGGTGGGCGAGTGGCTGTCGCCGCCGACCACGAACATGCCCGGGCGCAGGTGCCCGCGCTCGGGCAGCACCACGTGGCAGATGCCCTGGCCGTCGTAGAAGTTCTGCACCCCGGCGCTCGCCGCCCAGTGGCGCGCGATGTGGATGATCCTCCGGCTTTCGTCGTCGTAAGCGGGGAGGTAGTGGTCGGTGATCACCACGACTTTCGCCGGATCCCAGACCTTCGCGCCCAGCTTCTCGAGCATCGGCTTCACCCGCCGCGGCCCGCCCGAGTCATGCATCATCGCGAGATCCACCTTGCAGGTCACGATCTCGCCCGGCGTCACCGAGGCCTTCCCCGCGGCCCGGGCCACCAGCTTCTGAGCCAGAGTCTGCTTCATCCTTGCTCGAGGAATTCCTTGAGCGCCTTATCGGGAGGCTTCACGAAGTTGGAGCGTCGGCTCACATGGCCGGCGCCCAGCTTGCGCAGCTTGATCGCCATTTCGGCGCTTTTCGCAATGACCGTGATGCCGTTGACGACCGGCGCGCCTTCGAACTTGCCGGAGAAGAGCATCATCGGCAGCCCGCCGGCGGGAACGATCACGTCCGCACCGGCGTCGAGCAGGGTGCGGCACTCGCGTTCCCACTTCGGAAGGAGCTTTTCGAAGGCCTGCTTGTCCGCGAAGGCGTCGATGAAGTCGCTCACCTTCGCGTCGACCGCGCGCACGCCGACGACGCGCTGCTGCAGGCCGTAGCGGATGACCTGGTCCTCATGCCACGGAATGAACACAGGGTTGATGGTCACGAGCCCGAGCTTGCGCCCAAGCGTGCAGGCATGGAGGAGCGTGGTCTCCCCGAGACCGAGGACCGGGATGTCGACCACCGACTTCACCTCCGCGAGCCCCGCGTCCTGAAAATGCGTGATCGCCATGGCGGCGTAGCCCTTGCGCTCGGCCTCGACCGCGTTGCGGATCAGGTTGCGCGCGATGCGGAACTCGGTGATGGCGTGCGTCGTCGTCGCCGGCGGCGTGGTGGTGTGGAAGGTCGCCGAGAACTCGGGATCCAGGATCGTCTTCAGGTGCGCCTCGACCTTGCTGATGTAAGGCGCCATGTGGACGCGATCGGTCGCGCCCTGAAACCAGATTTTGTATTTTTCACTCATGGAGGAGGGCCAGAACGCGGAGGGGGGAGCCGCTGCCGTTGCGGATCTTCAGCGGCGCCGCGATGACCACGGCGCCGGTCGGCGGAAGTTGATCGAGATTGGTGAGGCACTGCAGGCCATAGCGGCCCGCGCCGTGCATGTAGTAGTGGCAAGGGTAGGGCGGCCGCAGGTGATAGGCCTGGCCGGCGTCGGTCCCGATCGATTCGGTGCCGAAGCCGAGGACGTCGCGCTCGGCGACCAGGAACTTCACCGCCTCGACGTCCGGGCCTGGCGTGTGCTGCCCTTCTTCGTCGTAGTTCTGGTACTCGACCGGGTCGTGGCGCTTGGACCAGTCGGTGCGCATCAGGACCCACGAATGGGGAGCGATCCGGCCGTGCTTTTTCTCCCACTTCAATATGAAATCTTTGGTGAGCAGGAAATCGGGATCCTTCGCGGCCTCCTTCGAGCAGTCGATCACATACGCGGGGCCGATGAAGCGCTCGGGCGGAATGCTGTCGGTGGCGTTGTTCGGCAGGTCCTTGCCCGAGATCCAGTGCACGGGCGCGTCGAAATGCGTCCCGGTGTGCTCGCCGCAGGAGAAGTTGTTCCAGTACCAGGCCGGACCGCGCTCGTCGTAGCGCGACACCTCCTCGATGCGGAACGGCCACGCCTGTCCCATCTCGGGCGGCAGGGAGATGCCGGGAAATTCCGGCGACAGGGTCAGCGTCAGATCGACGACCCGGATTTTCCCGGTCGAAAAAGCATCGATGAACTGCGTAAGCGCGGTCATGCCGATAGCTCTCGCTCCAAAGCCTTCGGATTATCGCGCCAGCGGGCGAGCCATTCCTGCGCGACGTCGCCCGGATAGACGTCCTCGATGCCCTCGCGCAAGGCGCCGACGATGGCCTCGGCGAGCGCGGCAGGCGCGACCTTGGGCGGCGGGAGCAGCTGGTTCCACTCGTCGTCGATTGGCCCCGGAAAAACGTTCACGACGCGTACGCCGGCCGGACGCATCTCGGCGCGCAGGCATTGCGCCAGCGAGTGCGCGGCGGCCTTGGACGCGGAGAAGGTGCCGTGCGGCGGGAAATTGGCGAGCGCGTAGATCGAGAGCAGGTTCACCCATGCCACCGCGCTCGAGCTGCCGTCGGCGCCGCGCGAGCGCATCGCCGGGCCGAATTCCTGCGCAAGGCGCAGCAGCCCGAAGTAGTTGACGTCCATCTCGGCGCGCGCGGTTTCGACTCCCTGGCGGTTGCCGATGCCGAAGCTGCGGTGGACCTCGGCGTTGTTCACCACGATGTCGACTTTCCCCGCGATCTCGGCGGCGAGCTCGCGCACGTTCTTCGAGTCGGTGACGTCGAGCGGCATCAGCGTCACCTGGGGGATCTTCTCGAGCTCATCGAAGCCGGCGAACTTCTTCCATGGTTCAGCGTAGCCGACCCATACGATTTCGGTTTTCGCAGAAACCAATTCCTTGATGAGCGCCTGCCCGAGCGCGGTCTTGCCGTCCGTGACGAGCACCTTGCGATGCTTTGGATCGCAGGTGAATTCGCGCAACTGCCGGTCGTCTGCCATGTCGCAGTTCTCCTTGTCGGGCAGCGCCGCGATGACGGCCTGCCCCGCGCGGTCGAGCATTGCGCGTATGCGTACTTTCATGGGAGGGTTTTTGATCTCTTCGTGAAGATGCGACACCACCGTTGGCCCGCATGCCAGCTTAACCAGGCCCAGGCGCCACGGCAGCCGCTCGCGGAAGAAGAGATCGTTGCTGTGATGCAGGACGGTCTGCGCGAGCAGTTCGCCTTCGGTCGGCTGCGCCTTCCAGTCCAGAACTACTGAAAGACACTTCTGGCACGCCTCGCGCGGCGGATATTGCACGGTGCCGCAGTCGCGGCATTGCTGCAGCTCGAAGCGCCCCAGCGCCGCGGCCGCGGTCAAGCCGAGCGCGACACGGCTGCGCGCCGCCGGCGGCAGCGTCGGCAGCCGCGTGCGAAGAACCGGGTTCTTACGCTTTGGGCGCTGCAAGGATCGCCGCTCCGCTGCCGAGGCCACGGTCGTAGTTGATCATGCCGAACCCGCTCACGAGCCCGAATTTCGCACCCTTGACCTGGCGCTCGCCCGCTTCGCCGGTGAGCTGGCGGATCGCCTCCACCATGCCGAGAAATCCGCCCGCCGCGCCGGCCTGGCCGACCGAGAGCTGCCCGCCCGAGGTATTCAGCGGGAAGCTGCCCTCGCAGGTGAAGCTGTGCTTGCGCACGAACGCGGGGCCGTCTCCCTTGCTGCAGAAGCCGAGGTCCTCGAGCTGCATCAGCGAGATGACGGGGTAGTCGTCGTAGGTCTCGACGAAATCGATGGCCTTCGGCTCGACGCCGGCCTGCCCGTAGAGGTCGTCGCGGTCGAGCGCCCAGCCGGCGCGCATCTGCACCGGGTCGGACGGGAACGCGTTATGCCGCTCGATCGTCGCTTTCAAGCGAGCGAAAGGAAGGCGCAGGGCTTGCGCGCGCTTTTCCGAGAGCACGAGAAAGCCCTCAGCGCCCGCGCAGGGCATCACGCAATCGAAGAGATGCAACGGCTCGGCGATCGGGCGGGCCGCCAGGTACTGCTCCATGGTCAAAGGCTTCTTGAACAGGGCGGAAGGGAATTTCAGGGCGTTGGCGCGCTGTGCGACGCACAGCTTTCCGAAGTCCTCGCGCCGGGCTCCATGCACGCGCATGTAGTGGGCGGTGAGGAAAGCGAAGCTGGCGTTTGGACCGCCGGCGCCATAGGGATACACCGCGTCGCGCGCGAACTGGCTGAAGTTCGCCAGCGTCAGGCGAAACGAGTCGACGTGATTGGTGTCGCCGCCGATGCAGGCGACGATGTCGGCGTCGCCGGCCTGCACCGCGCGCGCCGCGCGCCTCAGCGCCACCACCGCGCTCGCACCCCCGAGCGGCACATGATCCAGCCAGCGAGGCGAGAGCCCCAGGTGCTGGGTCAGGCCGATCGCAGTGTCGGGCGCGAGCGTGAAGCTGGAGACGGTTAGCCCATCGATTTCATCCTTCGATAGATTCGACTTCTTGAGAAGCGAATCAAACGCGCGCGCGAGCCACCAATGCGCCGCGCGGATGGAATAGCGCACGTACGGCACCGTGACCGGCGCCGCGAGCACTACGCCGTCATACGCTTTTCGCGGTTCTCTTTTTTCGCTCACGCAGGTCGTAGGAGTCGGCCGCCTTGACGGCGAAATCCGCGAGCTTCGCCTTCTGCACCTTGTTGGTGGCGGTGGTCGGCAGGGCGTCGACGAAGGCGACGTGCCCGGGCGCCTTGAAGTACGCGAGGCGCTCCAGGCACCAGTCCTGGATGGAGATGGCGGTATCACGCCCAGAGGTTGGCTTTTGTTTCAAGACCACACAAGCCATAACCTCCTCGTCCCTGACCGCATCAGGCACGGCGATCACCGCCACCTGGCTTATCGCCGGATGGCCGGCGAGCGCCGCCTCGACCTCGAGCGCGGCGATGTTCTCGCCCGCGCGGCGGATGATGTTCTTCAGCCGGTCGACGAAGTGCAGGCTGCCGTCGGCGCCGCGGCGCACGGCGTCGCCGGTATGGAACCACCCGTCGCGCCAGGCGTGCGCCGTTGCTTCGTCGTCTTTCAGATACCCTGAAAAGAACCCGCGCCGTGGATCCGGCCCGGCATGGCGCACGAGCAACTCGCCGCCGTCCTCGATCCTGACCTGAAGGTCTTCTCTAGGAGAACCAATGCACCGCGTTCCGACATGCCGCGGCTCGCGGCTCGCGGCGATCAGCGCGCCGCCGCCGGTCTCGGTCATCGCCCAGGCCTCGACCAGCGGAAAGCCGAAGCGCTCCTCGAAAGCGGCGTGGTCGCTCGGGTTGGCATTCGCGCCGTAGCCGAAGCGCACGCAATGCCTGTGGCTCTCAGGCAGGCTCAACAGGATCGCAGGCATGACCCCGAGGTAATGGACGATCGTGGCGCCGGATTCGGCGACGTCGCGCCACCAGGTGCGCGGATGGAAGCGGTCGAGCTGGATCAGGCAGCCGCCGGAAAGGATCATCGCCGTGGTCGACACCGCCAGCGCGTTCATGTGGAACAGCGGCAGCGGGGTGATCAGCCGGTCCTCGCCCGGACGAACCGCACAAAGCCCGCCTTCGTCGAGATAGCGCTGCCCGACGTTCAGGAAGTAGAAGTTGCTGAGCAGGCATCCTTTCGGCTTGCCGGTGGTGCCCGAGGTGTAGAGCAGGGCGCACTCGGCGGCGCCAACCGGCTTTCCGGCCTTCGGCAGATCTTCGAGCGTTTGCGCGGTGACCACAGTGGATGCCTCGCTGTGCGCGAGCACGTAGTCCCGCTCCGCGGGGCGATAGTCCGGATTCAGCGGCACGACCGAGACACCGAGCGAATTCAGCGCGAGAAAGTGCAGCAGGAACTCCGGGCGGGTCTCGAGCTGCAGGGCGACCCGGTGTCCCGGCCCGTAGCCGCGCGCCCGGTAGAGCGCTGCAGTATCGGCGGCGCGTTCGAGGGCCGCGCCGTAGGAGAGCTTCAGGCTCCACGATGGCATCTCGAGGAACGGCTTCGACCCGTGCGCCGCGGCGGTACGCTCGAAGGCGGAAAAGACCGTCGTCACTGGACCCGATGGTAAGATGCCCTGCGACCCTAGGACAAACGCCACGACAACGGGAGGGGGCTCGATGAAAAGGCTGTTTTCGCTCGGCGCGGCGCTGCTCGCGACGTTTCCCGCCTTAGCACAAGAAACCATCACCGCGACGCACGTGTTCCCGGCGTCGCTCATCTATTCGCGCAGCTTCCTCGAGTACGTGAAGAAGGCGAACGAAGCGGGCAAGGGCGTGTTCGCGATCCAGGTGCGCGGCGGTCCGGAAGCGATCCCGATGATGGAGCAGCCGCGCGCCGCGCGCGACGGCGTGGTCGACATGGTGTACACGCCGTGCGCGTTCTACGCCGCGCAGGTGCCGGAATGCGACGCGGTGTCCGCTGCGACGATCGACGGCCCGACCGCGCGCAAGAACGGCGGCATGGAGCTGCTCAACCAGGTCCACCAGAAGCGCATCGGCATCTACAACCTGGGCTGGGTCGACAGCGGCATCCGCTTCAACCTGTGGTCGACGAAGGAGCCGAAGCTCGACCCGAGCGGCCACATCGACATCAAGGGCTTCAAGGTGCGCGGCCACCCGATCTACAACGCGTTCCTCACCAACTATCTCGGCGCGCAGATCATCAACGTCAACTCGCCGGATCTCTACACCGCGCTCGAGCGCGGCACGGTCGAGATGAGCGCGTGGACGCAGATCGGCCTGATGGACCTCAGCTGGGACAAGTATCTCAAGTACCGCATCCTGCCCGACTTCTTCTCCACCGACCTGCACATCCTGGTCAACCTGAAGAAGTGGCAGGCGCTGTCGCCGCAGAGCCGCGAGATCTTGCAGCGCGTCGCGATCCAGCACGAGACCGAGAGCCTGCAAGCGCTGCAAAAACTCTGGCGCGAGGAGGAGGCCGAGCTCAAGAAGCGCGGCATCCGGACCATCTCGCAGTCGCCCGAGGCTTCCAAGCGCTTCTATGACGGCGCGCGCGCCGCGAGCCTCACGCGCATGAAGGAGCGCATGGAGAAAGCGGGCGGGATGGAGAACTACGAGAAGGTGATCCAGCTGTTTACGCCCGGGCCGCTGCCAAAATAATTTCCAAAACCTACGACGCCGTGCTGTACGGCATGGCGTGGCTCGCCGGGCTGCTGATCGCGGCCATGATGGTCGTGATCACCATCGACGTCGTGGTGCGGAACTTCGGCTACCAGAGCTCGGCGCACTTCTTCACCTTCACCGAGTACGCGCTCCTCGTCGTGCCGTGCCTCGGCGCGCCGTGGCTGGTGCGCGAGAAGGGGCATATCTACGTCGAGATCCTGCTGATGCACCTCGCGCCGCGGCCGCGCCGGTGGCTGATGACGGCGATCGGGCTCGCCTGCGTCGCCGTCTGCCTGATCATCGCCTGGTACGGCTTCAAAGTGACGTTGACCGACTGGGCTCAGGCAGAGCGAGACGTGCGCTCCTTTGACGCGCCGCGCTGGATGGTGATCGGCTGGATCCCGCTGTCGTTCCTGATGATGGCGGCCGAGTTCGCGCGCTTCCTGTGGCGACGCGAGGATTTCCTCACGCCGCTGAGCGAACTCTCGAACACCTAGGCGCGCATGAGCTGGTACTGGGTTGCGCTGATCCTGTTCGGATCCGCGCTCGGGCTGATGATGCTCGGCATCCCGGTCGCGGTGGGGTTTTTCATCACCAACGTCGTTGCCGCGGTGCTCTTCATGGGCGGCGGCCCCGGCATCCAGCAGATCATCAACAACGGCTTCGGCGCGATGACCAACTTCGCGCTGGTGCCGATCCCGATGTTCCTCTTCATGGGCGAGCTCTTCTATCACACCGGGCTCGCTTCGCGATGCTTCAACGCCGCCGACAAGCTGCTCGGCAACATCCGCGGCCGCCTCGCCTACGTGACGCTGATCGGCGGCACCGCCTACGCCGGGCCGGCGGGCTCCTCCATGGGCGCGTGCGCGCTGCTCGGGCGCCTGATGGTCCCCGAGATGATGAAGCGCGGCTACAGCAAGTACCTGTCGCTCGGCCCGATCATGGGCGTGGGCGGGCTCGCGGTGATCATCCCGCCGTCCGCGCTGACCGTGCTGCTCGCGACGCTCGGGCAGACCGACGTCGGCGCGCTGCTCATCGCGGGCGTCGTTCCCGGGCTGCTGCTCGCCACGATGTACGGCGTGCTGATCTGGGGCTGGACCGTGGTCGATCCCAGCTCGGCGCCGATGCACGCGGCGCCGCAGGTCTCCCGCCGCGAGAAGCTGCGCCTTTTCTTCGTGGACGTGGTACCGATGATCGTGATCATCGTGTTCTCCGTGCTGATCATGATCACGGGCTGGTCGACGCCGACCGAGGCGGCGGCGCTGGGCGCCGTGTCCGTGATCGTGCTGGCGGCCTGTTATGGGGAACTCACGTGGAAGGCGTTGGTAAAGTCTCTCGACGGCACGCTGCGCGTCACGGTGATGGCGTTCCTGGTGATCCTCGGCTCGGCCACGTTCGCGCAGGTGCTGGCGTTCACCGGCGCGTCCAGTGGCCTGATGAACTGGGCGATCAGCTTCAAGGTCACGCCGCTCCAGATGCTGCTCATCATGATCGGTGTCATCGTGTTCCTCGGCAGCTTCATGGATCCGCTTTCCAAGATGCTGCTGACCGCGCCGATCTTCTTCCCGCTCGCCAAGACGCTCGGCTTCGACCTCACCTGGTTCGGCCTCATCATGCTGCTCGCGCTCGAGATCGGCTACACCACGCCGCCCTTCGGCCTGCTGCTCTTCGTCATGAAGGGCGTCGCCCCGCCGGGCACCACCATGCGCGACATCTACCTCGCGGGCATGCCCTTCATCGCTTGCGTCGTGATGCTGATCGGCCTGATCATCGCGTTTCCCCCGCTCGCCACCTGGTTGCCCGCCATCAGCCGTTAGGAGATAGTTTTTGCCCAGCACCGTCGGAATGAAGCCCGGCACCGAGCTTGCCGGCAAGGTCGCCCTCGTGACCGGAGCCGCGCGCAACATCGGCCGCGCCATCGCGCAATCGCTCGCCGCCGGCGGCGCATCGGTCATGGTGAATGCCCGCACCTCGCGCGCCGAGGCCGAGAAGACCGTGGAAATGATTGGCTCCCAGGCCGCTTTGCACATCGCGGATGTCACGAAGCCCGACGAGGTCAAGACGCTTATCGAGGCGACCGTGAAGCACTTCGGACGGCTCGATTTCGTCGTGAACAACGCCGCCGTACGCTTTGAAACGCCTTTTGAAAAGATGAAATACGAGGAATGGCGCCAGGTGCTCGCCATCGTGCTCGACGGCGCGTTCCTGTGCGCGCAGGCAGCGCTGCCGCACCTCATCCGCGCCGGCGGCGGCACGATCGTGAACATTGGCGGCCAGACCGGGCACAAGGGCGCCTCGGAGCGCGCGCACGTGATCACCGCCAAGGCGGGTCTCGCCGGCATGACCAAGGCGCTCGCGCTCGACCTCGCCCCGCACCAGATCACCGTGAACTGCGTGGTCCCGGGCACGATCGACAGCCAGCGCGGCCTGCCCGGCGTTCCCGACCGTCCCGCGCACCGGCGCGCGCCGCCGCCGATCGGGCGGCGCGGCGAGCCGGAGGAGATCGCCGCGATGGTGCGCATGCTCTGCGGGCCGGAAGCGCGCTACATCACCGGCCAGGCGATCCACGTCAACGGCGGCGGGTACCTGCCGTGAAGCAGGACGCCATCTCGCCGGTGATGCGCCGGCTCAGTTCTTATATTTCCGCAGCAGGAAAGAAGCCGCTGCCGGCGGCGGTGGTCGAAAGAACGAAGCATCATGTCCTGGACACGATCGCGGCGATGGTCTCCGGCTCGCGCCTGCTGCCCGGCAGGAAGGGCATCGCCTACGTAAAGACGCTGGGCGGCACGAAGGAGGCGTGCGTCATTGGCAGCCGGTTCGTCACCAACGCAGCCAACGCCGCGCTCGCCAACGGCATGTGCGCGCACGCGGACGAGACCGACGACTCGCATGCGCCGTCGGTCATGCACCCGGGCTGCGGCATCGTACCGGCCGCCCTTGCCGTTGCAGAAAAAGAAAGTAGGAGTGGAGCAGCGTTACTGCGCGCGGTTGCGCTGGGTTACGACGTGGCGACGCGCCTGACGATGTCGCTCAACGCTTTCAAGTTCCGCGAGGACGGGCTGTCGACCCACAGCTACGGCCCGACCTTCGGCGCAGCCGCCGCGGCAGGAATGCTTGTTGGTTTAAATGAAAAAGAAGCTCGCTATCTTCTGTCGTACGCAGCGCAACAGGCCTCCGGGATCTCCTGCTGGATGCGCGACGAGGAGCACATCGAGAAGGCGTTCGACTTCGGCGGCATGCCGGCGCGCAACGGCATCACGGCCGCGACCATGGTCGCGCAGGGCTTCAGCGGGGTGGAGGACGTGTTCTCGGGCGAGCGCAACTTCTTCGTCGCCCACGGGCGCCCGGCGGATCCCGAGGTGCTGGTACGCCGCCTCGGCGAGGATTACGAGATTCTGCGCACCAACATCAAGCGCTGGTCGGTCGGCTCGCCGATCCAGGCGCCACTCGACTCGCTTGCGATTCTCATCAGGGAGCATGGGGTAAAAGCCGAGCAAGTCGAGAAGCTGACGATCAGGGTGGCGCACCGCGACAAGAACACCACCGACAACCGCCCCATGCCCGACATCAACATGCAGCACATGTGCGCGGTGATGCTGATGGACGGCACGGTGACCTTCAAGTCCTCGCATGATGAAAAACGCTTCCGGGATCGAAAGGTCTTGGAATTCAGGAAAAAGATTGATCTTCAAGGTGACGACGCCCTCACCAAGACCATGCCGGCCCGGCAGGCGATCGTCGAGGTCACCCTGCGCGGCGGGGGCAGCCTGCGGCATCACACGGTGGCGGTGCGGGGCACCGCGGAAAACCCGATGACGCGGGACGAGGTCGACGCCAAGAGCTACGATCTGATCGCGCCGGTCACGGGAAAAGCGCGCGCCCGCAAGCTCTGCGACGCGGTGTGGAAGCTCGAAGGCTTGAAGGATGTTCGCAAACTGAGACCCCTGCTACAGGAGAAGCCATGAACCGCATCGTGCATCTCGCGCTCAAGGTCGAGGATCTCGAGCGCACCACCGAGTTCTACCAGAAGGTGTTCGGCTTCAAGGAGCTGAACACCGAGAAGGTGCGCGACCACACCTCGCGCCACCTGAGCGACGGCGTGCTCGACATCGCGCTGATCCAGTACGACACGGGCGCGCAGTCGGCGGAGTCGAAGGCGGCGGGCGAGGGGCCCTGCATCCACCATTTCGCGGTCGAGGTCGACAACGTCGCCGCTGCGACGAAGCAGGTAAAGGCCTACGGCTGCGAGATCATCAGCGACCCAGGCGTGATTCCGGTGAAGTTCCGCGCCCCGGGCGGCACGGTCTGCGAGCTCGTGCCGAAAGGCCGTTACAAGAAACCCAAATCAAAGTGATGAGGGCGGCGAAAGCCGACTTCTGGTCCGGGCTCGCGCTCGGCGGCCTGGGCGGCTTCATCATCGTGCAGGCCTCGCGCTGGGAGTACCTCGGCGCCGACGGTCCCGGCCCGGGCTTCTTCCCGCTGTGGTACGGCATCGCCATGGCGGCGCTTTCGCTTGCCCTGGTGTTCTTCAGCGTTACCAAACCGGGTTCCGAGCGCATCAACTGGGACGGCGCGGGCCGCGCCTTCACCACCTGGCTCGCGCTCGCCGTTTCGGTGGCGCTGCTCAAGGTGCTCGGTTTTCTGGTGTGCTTCGCCGCGCTCACATTCTTCATCGTGGCGGTGATGTACCGGCGGCCGCTCTGGGTCGCCGCCGCCGTTGCGATCGGCGCAACCGCCGCCTTCTACCTGGTGTTCCCGTTCGCGCTCGGCGTGAAGCTGCCCTAGCGTGGACGTCCTTTCCGGCCTGATGCAGGGGTTCGCGGTTGCGCTGCAGCCGATGAACCTGCTGTGGTGTTTCGTCGGCGTGGTCCTCGGCACGGTGGTGGGCGTGATGCCCGGCCTCGGACCGCCGGCAACCATCGCGATGCTGCTGCCGCTCACGTTCCTGATGAACCCGGCGAGCGCGATCATCATGCTCGCCGGCATCTACTACGGCGCGAAGTACGGCGGCTCGACCACCTCGATCCTGCTCAACGTCCCGGGGGAATCGGCGTCGGTCGCGACCTGCTTCGACGGCTACCAGATGGCGCGCAACGGCCGCGCCGGGGCGGCGCTCGGCATCGCCGCGATCGCCTCGTTCATCGCCGGGACGGTCGGCGTCATCGGGATCATGCTGGTTGCGCCGCCGCTCGCGCGCATGGCGCTCGCCTTCAGCTCGCCCGAGTACTTCGCGCTGATGGCGCTCGGGCTCGCCATGGTGGTGCTGCTCGCGGGGCGCTCGATGGTGAAGGCGCTGCTCGCAACGCTCGTCGGGCTGTGGCTCGCCGGCATCGGCACCGACCTCTTCAGCCAGACCTCGCGCTTCACTTTCGGCCGGATGGAGCTGCTGTCGGGGATCGACTTCGTGGTGGTGGCGATCGGCGTGTTCGCGATCGGCGAGGTGCTCGCCAACATGGAAGGCCGCGAGGCGGCCAAGGCGCTGCCGGTTCCGAAGGGCTGGCGCAACCTGCTGCCGACGCTGCAGGATCTGAAGGACTCGCGCTTCGCCTTTCTCAACGGCTCGGTGGTCGGCTTCCTGATCGGCGTGCTGCCCGGGGCCGGATCCACCATCGCCTCGTTCATCTCGTATGGCCTGGAGAAGGCGGTGTCGCGTCGCCCGGAGCAGTTCGGCAAGGGCGTGGTCGAGGGCGTGGCCGCGCCCGAAGGCGCTAACAACGCGGAGACCGGCGGCGCGCTGATCCCGATGCTGACGCTCGGCATTCCCGGGTCGTCCACCACCGCGGTGCTGCTCGCCGCGCTGGTGCTGTGGGGCTTCAAGCCCGGGCCGCTCTTCATCCCGGAGAACCCGGCGCTGTTCTGGGGCCTGGTGGCGAGCATGTACATCGGCAACCTGATGCTGCTGGTGCTAAACATGCCGCTGGTGCCCCTCTTCGCGCAGGTGCTGCGCACGCCGGCCTACATCCTGTACCCGGTCATCCTCGGCATCGCTATGGTCGGGGTCTACAGCACTTCGGGGAGCCTGTTCGACGTCTGGCTGCTGGCCGGCTTCGGGCTTCTCGGCTACCTCATGCGCAAGCTCGACTATCCGTCGGCGCCGCTGATTCTCGGCTTGGTGCTCGGCGGCGCGATGGAACGCGCGCTGCGCCAGTCGCTGATGATGTCGGACGGCCACGTTTCGATTCTGGTGTCTAGGCCGGTCTCGGCGGTGATGCTATCGTTGGCGCTCCTGATCCTGCTGATGCCCGTGTTCGGCAAGATCAATCGCTGGCGGTTGCAGGCACTTGAAAAATAGAACGAGGAGGATGTGATGAAGAAGGCGTTCGCATTGGCCGTCGGAATGGCGCTGGCCGTTCCGGCGTTTTCGCAGTCCTTTACCCCCAGCCGTCCAGTCGAGGTCGTCGTGCACACCGGTCCCGGCGGCGGCTCCGACGTGCTCGCGCGCGCCATGGTATTGATCATGGAAAAGGAGAAGCTCTTGCCCGTGCGCATGCAGGTCGCGAACAAGCCGGGCGGCGGCGGCGCGGCAGCAGCGGCGTATCTCGCAGAAAAGAAAGGCGAGGCCCACACCATCGGCATCTTTACGGGGGTGTGGCTGACCAACCCCCTGACCAGCGCTGAAGCCAAGGTGTCGCTGAAGGACCTGACCCCGATTGTCCGCCTGCTGCTCGAGCCTGCGGTCATCGCGGTGAAGGCCGACGCCCCGTACAAGACGCTGGGCGAATTCGTGAACGCCGCAAAACAGAAGCCGGGTGAGCTCAAGCAGTCGGGCGGCTCGATCACCAGCCGCGACAACGTGGTCCGCCAGCAGCTGCAGAAAGTCAGCGGAGCACGCTGGCAATTCATCTCGTTCCCCGGCGGCGGCGAGCGCATCGCCGCGCTGCTTGGCGGCCACGTGCAAATGATGGTCATCGAGCCGAACGAGGCCGGCGAGCACATCCGCGCCGGCAACATGCGGCTCCTCGCGCAGGTGTCCGATGCGCGGCTGCCGGCGTTCCCGAATGTGCCGACGCTCAAGGAAGCCGGGTTCAATGTCACTCCGGTCCCGCAGGTGCGCGGGGTGGTCGCGCCGCCGGGAATCCCGCGCGAGAACGTCGCTTACTGGGAAGGCGTATTCAAGAAATTGACGCAGACGGAATCGTGGAAGAAATACGTCGCGGACAACCAGTTCGAGGAGGCGTACCAGAACGCCGCCGACCTCAGCCGGTTCTACGAAGAGTTCAGCAACCAGATGCGCGGCGTCCTGCAGGAGGCCGGCATAAAACTCGTGAGATAACCATGCCCACTTACAGGTTTCGGGTCGACGGCAAGAACGTCTCGGTCAATGCCGAGGAGGAAATGCCCCTCCTGTACGCCCTGCGCAACGACCTGGGTCTGAACAACCCGCACTTCGGCTGCGGGCTCGCGCAGTGCGGTGCGTGCACGGTGCACCTGGAGGGCGAGCCGGTGCGCTCCTGCGTGATGCCGGTGTCGGCGGCGGCCGGCAAGGCCGTCACCACGATCAAGGGACTCGGCACGCCCGACAAGCCGCACCCGCTGCAGGCGGCCTATGTCAGCGAGCAGGTGCCGCAGTGCGGCTACTGCGTGAACGGATGGATCATGACCGCGGCCGCCTATCTCAAGAAGAATCCCAAGGCTTCGGATGGCGAGCTGCGCGACGCCTTGTCGGGACTCAAGTGCCGCTGCGGCACGCACGTGTCGATCCTGCGCGCCATCAAGCGCGCCCAGCAACAGATGGCGTAGGAGGCCGCATGCTTTCCAGGCGCGAGTTTTTCAAGACCTCCGGGGCCCTGGTGGTCTCATTTGCAACTCCCGGATTCGTTGCTGAAGCGTTGTCTCAAGCAAAACCCGGCCTCCTGCCCACCGAGCTCGATTCCTGGATCGCGGTGCTGCCCGACGGCAAGGTCAGCGTTTTCTTCGGCAAGATGGACATGGGGCAGGGGCTCGACATCGCGGTCGCGCAGATCGTCGCCGACGAGCTCGACGTCGCGTTCGAAAAGGTCGGCGTGGTGATGGGCGATACCGCGACTTCGTGCAACCAGGGCGGCGCTTCGGGCAGCACGGGCGTGTCGAACGGCGCGCGCCTGCTGCGGCGCGCGGCGGCCGAGGCGCGCCGCGTCCTGGTCGAGGGTGCGGCGCAGAAGCTCGGCGTTGCCGCCTCGGACCTGCATGTGGTCGATGGCACTGTGTTCGCGAAAAACGAAACGTCGAAAAGGGTTTCGTACGCGGATTTGATCGGTGGCAGGCATTTCCATCACAAGGTCGAGTGGAACAAGGCGAACGGCAACGCCATGGACATCAAGGTCCCGGCGAAGCTGAAGGCGCCCGACGAGTACAAGGTGGTGGGAAAGCCGCTGGCGCGCCGCGACGTCGCGTGGAAGGTATTCGGCACCGACGATTACGTTACCGATGTGCGCGTGAAGGGCATGCTGCACGCGCGCGTCATCCGCCCGCCGCGCCCGGCGTGCAAGGTGCGCGGCGTGGACGAGGGCTCGATCAGTTCGATCCGCGGCGCGCGCGTGGTGCGCGAGAAGGACTTCGTCGCGGTGGTGGCGCCGCGCGAATGGGACGCGGTGCGCGCGGCGCAAATGCTCAAAATAGATTGGCATGCGCTCGACGGCGCGTTCCCGGAGATGGCGAAGCTCTACGACCACATCCGCGAAGCGAAGGTGGTGAAGCGCGAAGAGCCGGTAAAGCGCGGGGATGTCGCTACGGCTTTTTCCAAGGCTTCAAGACTCATCGAGGCGCAATACGAGTGGCCCTTCCAGTCGCACGCCAGCATGGGTCCGGCCTGCGCCGTCGCCGACGTCAAGCCCGACGCCTGCACGGTGTGGACCGGCTCGCAGAAGCCGCATTTCGTGCGCGACGGCGTCGCGAAGCTGCTCGGCCTGCCGCAGGACAAGGTGCGCGCCATCTGGGTGACGGGTCCGGGCTCGTACGGGCGCAACGACGCCGGCGACGCCGCCTTGGATGCTGCTTTCCTATCAAAGATCACTGGCAAACCCATTCGTGTGCAAGGCATGCGCGCCGACGGCACCGCCTGGGATCCGAAAGCGCCGGCTTGCGTGCACCGCGCGCGCGCCGCGGTGGATGCCTCGGGCAAGGTGATCGCCTACGAATTCGTTTCGAAAGGCTTCTCCCGTCAGCACATCGCGACCAATGAATCCGACCCGGCCGACAGCCTGGTCGGCCAGTCGATCGGCGTGCCGCCGAAGGGGACGCAGACCTTCGGCACCCCGGCCGAGTCCTACGGCTTCGAGAACAAGCTGCTCGCCTGGGAGACGATCCCGCCGCTCGTCGAAAGCTGCTCGCCGCTGCGCACCGGGCACCTGCGCGATCCGGTCGGGCCCGAGATCCATTTCGGCTCCGAGCAGTTCATCGATGAAGTCGCGCTGGCCGCGGGCGTCGATCCTGTCGCATTCCGGCTGAAGTACCTCACCAATCCGCGTCACCAGGCGGTGGTGAAGGCGGTGGCCGAGAAGGCGCAATGGGGTTCCTTGGGCAAGGGCAAGGGCCTGGCGTTCGCCGAACGCAACGGCACCGCGGTCGCGGTCGTCGCCCAGGTCGAGGTCGAACGCAAGAGCGGCCGCCTCTGGGCGAGGAAGATCTGGGTGGCGCACGACTGCGGGCTGGTGATCAACCCATTGCAGCTCAGGTCCACCATCGAGGGCAACGTGGTGCACGGCCTGTCGCGCACGCTGTACGAGGAAGTGCGCTTCGACCGCGACAGCGTGACCAGCGTCGACTGGGCGAGCTATCCGATTCTCGAGATGCCCGACGCGCCCGAATCGATCGAGGTGGTGCTGATCGACCGGCCGGAACTCGCGCCCACCGGCGCCGGCGAACCCACGATCCGCGTGATCCCGGCGGCAGTTGCCAACGCTTTCTTCGACGCGACCGGCGTCAGGTTGCGGACCGCGCCGCTCAATCCGGAACGCGTCAAAGCAGCCCTGAAGGGAAACTGAGCCATTCCGTAGTCATCGCCGGCGGCGGCCCGGCGGGCATGATGCTCGGGCTGCTGCTCGCGCGCGCGGGCATCGAAACGCTGGTGCTCGAGAAGCACGCCGACTTCCTGCGCGACTTCCGCGGCGACACGCTGCATCCTTCGACGCTCGAAGTGCTGGCCGAGCTCGGCCTGCTCGAGCGGCTGCTCGAGCTGCCGCACGACCGCGTGCCCGAGATCGCCGCGCAGTTCGGCGATTACCCGCTCAGGATCGCCGACTTCCGCCACCTCCCGACGCGCTGCGGCTACATCGCGATGATGCCGCAGTGGGATTTCCTTGCTTTCCTCGCGCGCGAGGCGGCGCGCTACCCGCAGTTCCGGTTGCGCATGAACGCCGAGGTCACCGGCTTGATCGAGCGCGCGGGGCGGGTCGCCGGGCTCAGGTTTTCCGATGAACAGGTGGAAGCAGACCTGGTGATTGCTGCTGACGGGCGCAACTCCACCGTGCGCCGGTCGGCGGGGCTCGAGGTGGAGACCCTGGGCGCGCCGATCGACGTGCTGTGGTTTCGTCTTTCCAGAGCGCCACGCGACCCGCAGACGAGCATGGGACGCTTCGATGCCGGCGCGGCGCTTGTCCTCATCAACCGGCGCGACTACTGGCAATGCGGCTATGTCATCCCGAAGGGCGCAGCCGACGACGTGCGCAGCGCCGGATTGCCCGCGTTTCGCGCCACGCTTGCGCGGCTCCTGCCTTGGGCCGCTTCTCGGGTCGCGGAGATCGCGGACTGGGAGCAGGTGAAGCTGCTGACGGTGCAGATCGACCGATTGAAGCGGTGGTGGCGGCCGGGCCTGCTCTGCATCGGCGATGCCGCGCATGCCATGTCGCCGGTCGGCGGGGTCGGGATCAACCTCGCGATCCAGGATGCCGTTGCAGCAGCCAACATCCTGAGCGAGAAAGACTTTTCCGTTGGGAAGCTGGAGAAGATCCAGCGCCGCCGCGAGTGGCCGGTGCGCGTGACCCAGCGCCTGCAGATCCTGGCGCAGGACCGCATCATCACCCGGGTCCTGCGCAGCACGAGTCCGCTCTCGCCGCCGATTTTTTTCCGCCTGCTCAATCGGTTCGCTCTGCTGCGGCGGCTACCAGGCCGGCTGATCGGGATGGGCGTACGGCCCGAGCACGTGGCAACGATGCATGCTGCACCGCAATAAAGCAAAAGTCTGAGAGGTTAGTTGCGCCGGCCGTCGGTCAATGCAATAGTTAACACGAGAAACGCTCTCTAAGAGCTAGAGTGCAAACGTTTTCCTGATGGCGGGGGAACGCCGAAGCGGGTTGTGTGACCCGCGAAAAGAATACGAATAGCCGGCGTGAGCTTCCCGAGCACCCACAAGGTGCGTGAGCGAATTATTCCGAGGGGAGATCCCCGAGTGGCAGTGGCGGCAACAGGCGCTATCAAGGTGCTCGTCATCGACGACAGCAACACCATTCGTCGCAGCGCCGAGTTGTTCCTGCGCCAGGCCGGCTACGAGGTGATCCTCGCCGAAGACGGCTTCGACGCCCTCGCCAAGATCTCGGATCACCAGCCCCAGGTCATCTTCGTCGACATCATGATGCCGAGGCTCGACGGCTACCAGACCTGCGCGCTCATCAAGCAGCACCCCCAGCTCAAGACGACGCCGGTGATCATGCTGTCCAGCAAGGACGGCGTGTTCGACCGCGCCCGCGGCCGGCTTGCCGGCTCCGATCGCTATCTCACCAAGCCCTTCACCAAGGAGGGGCTGGTGGAGGCGGTCACCGAACATCTCAAACCACCCTCTCCATAGAAAGGTCCGCAATGCCGATCAAAAACATCCTCGTCGTCGACGACTCCGCAACCGACCGCCAGTACCTGACCGATCTCCTCGCGAAGAACGGCTACAAGGTCGAGACCGCGCAGAACGCCGATGAGGCGCTCGCCAAGGCGAAGCAGCTGCGCCCCGACCTGGTGCTGATGGACATCGTGATGCCGGGGCAGAACGGCTTCCAGGCGACGCGCGCGCTGAGCAAGGACGAAGCCACGAAGACAATTCCGATCATCATCTGCACCAGCAAGGGCCAGGAAACCGACAAGGCCTGGGGCCTGAAGCAGGGCGCGCGCGACTACATCGTCAAGCCGATAAGCGCTCCGGAGCTGCTCAAGAAGATTTCAGCGCTCGGCTGATGGAACAGGGAATTTCACGAGCGCGCATTTCCCTCCGCGACTACCAGCGTGAGCTGGCGGAGCGCCTGCGGCAGGCCGACAGCGCGCGCTTCGCGTCCAAGCTCGGCGTGCAGATCGGCGAGCAGAGCTGGCTCATCGACCTGGTCGAGGCGGGCGAGGTGATGCGGGTGCCCCCGATCACGCCGGTGCCGCTGACGCGGCCCTGGTTCAGGGGCGTGGCGAACGTGCGCGGCAACCTCTACAGCGTGATCGACTTCGCCGAGTTCCTCGGCACCGGCATCTCCGGCACCGGCGAGCAGGCCCGCCTGGTTCTCCTGGGCGAGCGCTTTCGCAGCGCCGCCGCGCTGCTCGTCGACCGTTCGCTCGGGCTGCGCAATCCGGCGCACCTGCGCGCGCGCGAGGCGGCGGCGGGGCGCGCGGCCTGGCTGCGCGGCGAGTACGAAGACGAGAGCGGCGCCCACTGGAGCGAGCTCAACGTGGGCGAGCTTGTCCGCGACGCCGAATTTCTATCGGTTGCACTGTGAAGGGAGCAATCATGCGACGCATCTTGCTGATCATCGCGACCTTGCTGCCGGCCCTTGCGGCAGCAGAAACCGGCGTCACGGCTGACAGGATCGTCCTCGGGCAGGCGGCGGTATTCACCGGGCCGGCGGCGCAGCTCGGCATCCAGATGCGCAACGGCATCAAGGCCTACCTCGACCACGTGAACGCGAAGGGCGGCGTGTACGGCCGCAGGCTCGAGCTGATCACCGAAGACGATCGCTACGAGGCTTCGGTCGCCCCCGGGGCGAGCAAGAAGCTGATCGAAGAGCACAAGGTATTCGCGCTGCTCGGCTACGTCGGTACGCCGACCGGCGCGACGCACCTGCCGGTGGTCACCCAGGCCAAGGTGCCGCTGGTCGGGATGTTCACCGGCGCCGAGATCCTGCGCGTGCCGTTCAACCGCTACGTGTTCCACGTGCGCGCCAGCTACTACGACGAAACCGAGAAGATCGTCGAGCAGGTGGTGTCGACCGGCGGCCGCAGGATCGCGGTCTTCTACCAGAACGACGCCTACGGCGAGGCGGGGCGCAAGGGCACCGAGCTCGCGCTGGAGCGCCGCAGGATGACGGTCCACTCGCAAGGCACGGTCGAGCGCAATACCGTGCTGGTCGAGGCGGCGGCAAAGGCGATCCACGCCTCGCAGCCCGACGCGGTGGTCATGGTCAGCGCCTACACGTCGATCGCGGCGTTCGTGCGGGCGATGCAGAAGCAGGGTAGCGCGGCGACGTTCTACAACGTCTCCTTCGTCGGCAGCAAGGCGCTCGCCGACGCGCTCGGCCAGGACGGCGTCGGCGTCGCCATTTCCCAGGTCGTGCCGTTCCCCTGGGGCACCTCGGTGCCAGTGGTCAAGGAGTACCAGCAGCTCGCGAAGAAGGCGGGCTACACCGACTACAACTTCAGCGCGCTCGAGGGATTCCTCAGCGCGAAGGTGATGGTCGAGGGCCTGAAGCGCGCGGGCAAGAACCCCACGCGCGAAGGCCTGGTCGACGCGCTGGAGAAGATGCAGGACGTCGATCTCGGCGGCTTTTTCATCGGCTATTCGCCCAGCAACCGCGCGGGCTCCAGGTTCGTGGACCTGACGATCATCTCGCGCGACGGCAAATTTCTTCGTTAACGGCTTAGAACAGGCAGGCACATCATGAAACTCAATATCTTCGGCAAGCTCAGCACCGGGCGCCGGCTGCAAATCCTGATCGGGATGCTGGTGGCGCTGCTCGCCATCGACGCCACGGTCGTGTGGTTCGATGCGCGGCAGGGCACCTTCGGCACGCTCTACATCGCCACCGCCGGCAAGATCCGCATGCTGTCGCAGCGGCTCGCGAAAGCCGCGCAGCAGGCGTCGCAGGGCAACCTCGAGGCCTTCAAGCAGCTGCGCGAGAGCCGCGACGAATTCGCGGCGCAGATGAACCTGCTGCTCGCCGGCGGCCAGGCGGCCGGCGTATCGCTGCCGCCGACCTCGTCGGGCGTGCGCCCGGTGCTCGAAACGCTCAATGGGCACTGGAAGAAGAACGAGCGCAATGCGGCGCTGGTGATCACCGAGCAGAACAACCTGCTCAACCTCGGCAGGGCGGTGCGCGCGATCAACGCGAGGAACCCGGTGCTGCAGGAGCTCACCGACGAGGTCGCGGCGCTCAGCGTGCAGAGCGGCGGCTCGGCGCGTCAGAACGCCCTGGCGGCGCAGCTCATGATGCTGACGCAGCGCATGGCGAAAAACGCCAACACCATGCTCGCCGAAGACGTGATCGACCCGGAAGTGTCGTTCCTGCTCGGCAAGGACACCAACAGCTTCCGCGACATCCTGCTGGGGCTCTCGCAGGGCAGCGAGGCGCTGCGCATCCAGCGCGTAGCCGACGCCGAGCTGCGCGGCAAGCTCGCCGAGGTGGACGCCGCCTTCAAGGAGTACCAGGCCGCGGTCAGCAGCATCCTCGGCAACCAGCAGCAGCTGGTGAACGCCAAGCGCGCGAGCTTCGATCTGTTCAAGGACAGCGAAGAGCTGCTGCGCGCCGCCGAGAACCTGAACACGGCCTATGAGGCCGAGCTCGTCGGCCGGCGCATCAATTTCATCGTGCTCGCCGCGGTGTCGCTCCTCGCGCTCGGCGTGCTGCTGCTCATCGGCAAGGTGTACCTCGACGACAGCCGCCGCCGCGCGGAGGAAAGCGAGCGGCAGAACCGCGAGAACCAGCAGGCGATCCAGCGGCTGCTCGACGAGATCGGCAACCTGGCGAACGGCGACCTCACGGTGCGCGCCCAGGTGACCGAGCACATGACCGGCGCCATCGCCGACTCGATCAACTACACCATCGACGAGCTGCGGCGCCTGGTCGCGGGCATCACCAGCGCCTCGCTGCAGGTGACGAGCGCCACGCAGGAAGCGGAGACGGTCAGCGGCAAGCTGCTGCAGGCGGCGAGCAAGCAGGCGGTCGAGATCCAGGGCGCGGGCCAGTCGGTGGCGCAGATGGCGGTCTCGATGAGCGACGTGTCGAAGAAGGCGAACGACTCCTCCAAGGTGGCGGAAACCTCGCTGCACGCGGCGCAGAAGGGCGCGCAGGCGGTGCAGAACGCGATCCGCGGCATGAACGACATCCGCGTCCAGATCCAGGAAACGTCGAAGCGGATCAAGCGCCTCGGCGAGAGCTCGCAGGAGATCGGCGAGATCGTGCAGCTGATCTCGGACATCACGGAGCAGACCAACGTGCTTGCGCTGAACGCGGCCATCCAGGCGGCTAGCGCGGGCGAGGCCGGACGCGGCTTCACCGTGGTCGCGGAAGAGGTGCAGCGCCTCGCAGAGCGCTCGGCCGAGGCGACCAAGCACATCGGCGCGATCGTGCGCAGCATTCAGCGCGACACCCAGGAGGCGATCGAGGCCATGGAGCGCAGCACCCAGGGCGTGGTGCAGGGAACGAAGACCGCCGACGAGGCCGACCAGGCGCTGCGCGAGATCGGCACGGTCTCGCGGCAACTCGCCGAGCTGATCGAGTCGATCTCGCAGGCGACCCAGCAGCAAGCCGCCTCCGCCGGCAAGGTCGCGTCCAACATGAAGGTGATCCTGGGCATCACCCAGCTCACCACCGACGGCACCAAGCAGACGGCCACCTCGGCGGCTCGCCTCACCGCGCTCGCCGTGGGCCTGAAGAGCTCCGTGGCCGGCTTCAAGCTCGCCGCTTAGTTAGTAAGAACGGCAAGAAACGCCTTGGTATCGAGATGACCGACACCACGCTCCTTTCCTGGATCAACGCCGAGGTCGACCGCGCCCTGACGCTGGTCCAGGAGTCCATCGCCAGGTTCGCCGCCGCGCCGGACGACGACGCGGTGCTGCAGCCTTGCCCCGAGCACCTTCACCAGGTGAGCGGGGCGCTGCGCATGGTCGGGCTCAGCGGCGCGACGCGGGTGTGCGAGGCGATCGAGGGCAGCTTTGCGAGCATGGGTGCGTCGCGGCCGACGCCGGCGGCCATGGGCGTCATCGACCGCGCCGTATTCGCGCTCAAGAACTTCGTTGGCGATCTCGCGCGGGGGCACGCTGATGCGCCGATGCGCCTGTTCCCGGTGTACCGGGACCTGTCCGGCCTGGTCGGCAAGAGCGCCATTTCCGAGAAGGATCTTTTTTTCCCGGACCTGAGCCTGCCGGCGCCGCCGCATACCAGCCTGAAGGCAATCCCGGAAGACGAGCTGCCGACGTTCCTGCAGGCGCATCGCACGCGCTTCCAGCGCGGGTTGCTGGCGTGGCTGCGCGGCGGCCCGGCCGGCCTGGAGGAAATGCGCCAGACCGCCGACGCGCTGCACCAGGTGGCCACCCAGCTGCCCGGGCCGCGCTCGCTCTGGTGGGCGGCCGGCGGGCTGATCGAGTCGCTGGCGGTTGAGGCGGGGGCCGGTGACGCGGAACGGCTGGCCGCGGCCAAGGTGGTTTGCAACCGCCTCGACTTCCACATCCGCGACCTGGCGGCGGGCACGGCCAAGAATGGCGACGCGCTCCTGCGCGAGGTGCTTTACTCGATCGCGAAGCGCGGGGCGGCCACGGCACGCGTCAGGCAGGTCAAGCAGCTCTACCAGCTCGAGAGCCTTTTCCCGCGCGCGGAGAAGCCGGCCGACGCGCTCGAGCTCGACGCCGAGCACCTCGAAGCGTCGCTGTTCGACATGCATTCCCGGCTCGAGTCGCTCAAGCGGGCGTGGGAGCAGTACGTCGCGGGCGAGCGCGACAAGGCGCGCGCCTTCCGCGACCGGGTCACCGACTTTAGGAGCAAGACCAAGGACCTCGGCAACCAGAACCTGATCAAGCTGCTCGATGCAATCGCGCTGGTCGCGGCGAAGCTGCCCGATCCCTATCCGCGCCAGGAGCAGGTGATGGTGCTCGAGATGGCGTCGGCGTTCCTGCTGGTCGAGCATCTCATCGACCATTTCAGCAGCCCGGCGGACGACCTGGAGGCGCAGATCGTCATCATGGGCGGCTGGCTGCTCGACGCGGCCAAGGGCAAATCGACCGGCGAGCCGCCGGCCGGACTGCGCTCCGATCTCACCGAGCGCATCGGCGCGCTGCAGCTGCGCGCGCAGGTCGCCAAGGAAATCCTCGCCAACCTGCAGCACATCGAGCAGGTCATCGACGCATTCGCCCGCGACGCGACGAAGCGCGCGACGCTCGCCGACCTGCAGCCTTATCTGCGGCAGATGCACGGCGCGCTTTCCGTGCTCGGCTTCCCGGGCGCAGCGCAGGCCGTCGGCATCTGCGAGAGCCTGATCCTCGCGCAGGCGCGCGGCGAAGGGACCGGGCCCGGCGACATGGACTGGATCGCCGAAGGCCTGAGCAGCGTCGGGTTCTTCCTCGAGCCCTGCCGTCACGGCCAGGACCCGCAGGAGGAAGCGATCGCGCTGTTCTTCCGGCGCTACGAGAAGCGCCACGCGCAGGCCACGATAGACAGCACGCTGCGGCTCGAGTTTCCCTCGAGGACCTCGTCCGCTCCTGCAGCGCCCGCGCGGCCGACGGCCGGTGCGCAGCTGCGCCCGAAGGTCGACACCGGGCCGCGCCCGAAGGTCGACAACGAGCTCCTCCAGGTGTTCCTCGAAGAGGCCGAAGAGGTTCTGCAGACCATCAAGACGACCCTGCCGGAATGCCGGGACAAGCCCGAAGACCGGGAGCCGCAGACGGTCGTGCGGCGCGCCTTCCACACGCTCAAGGGCAGCGGCCGCATGGTCGGCCTGATGGACCTGGGCGAAGCGGCGTGGCAAGTCGAGCAGGTGATTAACGCCTGGCTCGAGCAGAAGCGCCCGGTCACGCCGGCGCTCCTCGAGCTGCTCGAGACTGCAGCCGCATTGTTCTCCGAATGGATCGCGAAACTGCGCGGGCCGGGCCTCGATGGCCTGATCGACGACAGCAAGATCGTCGAGCTTGCGGCGCGGGCCAAGGCGGCCCAGACCGAAGCGGTCGCCGTTCCCACGGTCACGGTGGGAACGGTTACCGTGGCGCGCAACCTCTACGACATCTATACCAAGGAAGCGGCGGAGCACGTTGCGGTGCTGCGCGCAGAGTGCGCCAAGTGGCGCGAGGCCGTGCCGGGACGGGCGTCCGCCGATTTCATGCGCGCGGCGCACACGCTGGGGAGCACGTCACACACCGCCGGGTTCATCCCGCTCGCCGAGCTGGCCGGCACGCTCGAGCAGTGGAGCACGTTCGCCGAGGAGACGACGGACGCTGCCGACGCCGAGACCGTCCAGGCCGCGGTGGTTGACCTGGGCATCATGGTCGAGGCGATCAGCAAAGGGGACGCGCCGGCGATCAACCAGATGCCGCAGGACGCCCTGCGCGCCCTCGTCAATCGCCTTGAGGCGGCGCGGCTCGCTGCGCACCGGCCCCCGCCTGCCGTTGCTACGTCCCCAAAGCCTGTACTCGCTGCAAGCCCAGCGCCTGCCGCGGCTACACCCCCTGCCGTGGTTACACCCCCTGTAGCTCCGGCGGCGCCTGCCGACGGGCGCGAAAAGCGCCGCATGCTGGACGACATCGACGCGCAGCTGCTGCCGATCTTCCTCGAGGAAGCGCAGCAGCTCGTGCCCGACATCGGCTCCGACCTGCGCGAGTGGAAGGCGAATCCGCCGGACGCGAAGATCTCGCAGTCGCTGCGCCGCTCCCTGCATACCCTCAAAGGCAGCGCGCGCATGGCCGGGGCGATCCGGCTGGGCGAGCTGTGCCACCTGATGGAAAGCCGCATCGAGTCCGCGCTCGAAGCGGGTGGGGCGCTGCCGGCCGACCTCTTCGAGTACCTCGAGGAGCGCATGGACCGGCTGAGCACGGACGTCGAGCGCATGGCCGCGCCTGCACCCGCGGCCGAGGCTGCGGCCGGAGCCCCCGCGCTCACGCCCTCGACCACGGAAGTGCTGGCGCAGCCGCGCGCCGAGGTGCCGCTGCCCAGCCCAGCGGCGATGCTGCGGGTCAACGCAGACACGCTCGATCACCTGATCAACGAGGCGGGCGAGATCGCGATCGCCCGCACGCGAGCGGAAACCGAGCTGCGCGCGATCAAGCACTCGATGTCCGACCTGGGCGACAGCGTCGCGCGCCTGCGCAACCAGCTGCGCGAAGTCGAGGTCCAGGCCGACAGCCAGATGCAGTCGCGCCTGTCGGTGATGGACGAGAAGAAAGGCGAGTTCGACCCGCTCGAGTTCGACCGCTATACGCGCCTGCAGGAGCTCACCCGGCTGATGGCCGAGAGCCTGAACGACGTCATGTCGATCCAGCAGGGCCTGCAGAAATACGTCGGCGACACCGACGCCGCGCTCCTGCACCAGGCGCGCACCAGCCGCGAGGTCCAGCAGGACCTGATGCGGGTGCGCGCGGTGCCGTTCTCGAACCTGAGCGAGCGCCTGTACCGCATCGAGCGCCAGGTCGCGCGCGAGCTCGGCAAGAAGGCCGAGCTCGAGATCACCGGTGCCGAGGTCGAGCTCGACCGCGGCGTGCTCGAGCGCATCAGCGCGCCCCTCGAGCACATGCTGCGCAATGCCCTGGTGCACGGGATCGAGGATCCCGCGGCGCGCGCCGCCGCGGGCAAGGACGAGAGCGGGCGCATCGCGATCGCTCTGCGCCAGGAAAGCAACGAGATCGCCCTCATCTTCTCCGACGACGGCGCCGGCCTGAACCTGGAGGCGCTGCGCCGCAAGGGGGCCGAGAGAGGCCTGCTGCCCACCGACCGCGAGCCGACCGAGGCGGAGCTGGCCCAGCTCGTATTCGTGTCCGGCCTGTCGACGGCCGAGGCCGTAACCGAGGTCGCCGGCCGGGGCGTCGGCATGGACGTGGTGCGCAACGAAATATCGCTCATCGGCGGCCGCGTCGACATCCTCACCAACCGCGGGCAAGGAACCACGTTCACGGTATACCTGCCGCTCACGCTCGCCGTGACCCAGGCGGTGCTGGTGCGCAGCGGCGAAAACGTGATCGCGCTCGCGGCGGCGATGGTGGAGCAGGTCCTGCGGCTGAAGGCCGACGCGCTGGCGCTGAGCTACGAGAAGAAGTCGATCGACTTCCAGGATCGCGCCTACCCCCTGCATGCGATGCAGCAGCTGCTGGGCAGGGCGTCCGCCGGCGAGCAGCATCCCTACAACTCGGTGCTGCTGCTGCGCAGCGGCGTGCAGCGCGTGGCGGTGCACGTCGACGAGCTGCTCGGCAACCACGAAATCGTGGTGAAGGGCATCGGCGCGCAGCTCGGCCGCGTCCCGGGAGTCACCGGAGCGACGGTGCTGGCCGACGGCCGCATCGCGCTCATCATGAACCCGGTGCAGCTCGTCCAGCGCCAGCGCGCCGCGCCGAGCGCGCCGCGCACCATGCACACGGGGTCGCTGAGGCACACGGGGTCGCTGAGGGACACGACGTCGATCAAGGTCGCGCTTGCGCCGGTGGTCATGGTCGTCGACGACTCGCTCACGGTGCGCAAGATCACCGGGCGCCTGCTCGAGCGCGAGGGCTA
>Ga0105340_1000220_pt1 | contig 28511 bp, 39 predicted proteins | sample EasRivMeERMLT700_FD_89676 | JGI IMG/M metagenome (GOLD analysis project Ga0105340, IMG submission 89676) | Soil microbial communities from meander-bound floodplain in the East River, Colorado, USA - East River MetaG ERMLT700 | ecosystem: Environmental > Terrestrial > Soil > Floodplain | place...
AGGCCCTCGAGCGCAGAAAAGCCCATGGTGGTGGCGGCGCTGCGCACCTCGGCAGCGGCGCAAGCCTTTGCGCGATGCGCGAGTTGCGCAGCGCCGCCACCACCATGGGCTTTTCTGCGCTCGAGGGCCTGATGATGGGCACGCGCTGCGGCTCGCTCGACCCCGGCGTGCTGCTCTATCTCATGCAGACGGAAAAGCTCGGCGCGGCCGAGCTGGAGGGTCTTCTCTACCGCGAGTCCGGACTGCTCGGCGTCTCGGGCCTGTCGCCGAGCCCGAAGGCGCTGCTCGAAGCCGAGCGCACCAACCCCCGGGCCCGCGCGGCGCTCGAGCTTTGGGTGCGGCGCGTCGTACGCGAGATCGGCGCGCTGACTGCCGTGCTCGGCGGGCTCGATATGCTCGCGTTCACTGCAGGTGTCGGCGAGCGCAGCGCGGTGCTGCGCGAGCGGATCTGCGCCGCACTCGGCTGGCTGGGGCTCGAACTCGACCACGCGGCGAACAGCGCCAATGCCGCGACGATCTCGCGCGCGGGAAGCCGCGTGCGCGTGGCGGTCGAGCCGACCAACGAGGAATGGATCGCTGCATCGCACGCGGTGCGCGTGCTGTCCTCGGAGATGGCCGATGCCCCTCAACCCTGAATCCAAGTACCCCAGCCGGCGCGCCTACGTGGTGAAAATGCGCAACGACGCGAGCCCCGATGCGCTGGCCGGCCGCGTCGAGAACCTCGTCACCGGCCGCGGCGCGGAATTCGCCTCCGGCCGCGAGCTGCTCGAGTCGATCGCGCGCGATCTGGAGGAGAAGGCCGAGGGCAAACCATGAGCGATCCCTATCGCGTGTTGTGGACCGAGGATCTCGAGGAAGTCGACCGCGAGATCGCCAAGCTGGCGATGCTATGCCAGGTGATGATCCTCCAGCCCGGCGTGATCGGACGCGTGCTGAAAAACGACGCTTCGGTGTGCGGAGCAGCGAATGCCGTAGCTTTCCGCAAGCTTCACGACCTGCTCATGCTGCACCTCGCGATACGCGAAAAAGCGGTTGACTCGTTCGGGCCCGCGCAAACAGCGGCGATGGAGGACTACGTCATCGAGCGGCTGCGGAAGTCCTTCCCGGACCTGCTGGGCCGGTGGCCGCCCTCGTGAATGCCCGATGGATACCGCTCTCGTAGGCGCGCTGTCGGCCGTGCTCGGGTCGCTCGTCGGCGGCTCGGCGTCCGTTGCGACCACCTGGATGGCGCAGAAAACGATGAGCAAGCGCGAGCTTGCCCGCGAGGAACTGCGCAAGCGCGAGGCGCTGTACGGCGAATTCATCGGCGAATGCGCGAAGCTCTTCATGGACGCTTTCACCCACAACCTGGACAAGCCGGAGACCTTGCTGCCGGTTTTCGCGCTCATCAACCGTATCCGGCTGTGCGCCTCGCGGAAGGTTCTCGCCGAGGCGGAACGCCTGCTCGGGCGCCTCAGCGATCAGTACTTCGCGAAAAACCTGACGGTGGAGGAGCTGCGCAAGCTCGCGCACGCGGGGGAGGCCGATCCGCTGAGGGACTTCGGCGAGGCTTGCCGCGCGGAGCTCAAGTCGCTCCGCGCGGGGATGTAGACCGAAATCCGACGAAACGCCGACGCTTCGCTGACGACCGGCCGCGGCGCCTGCCCTAAGCTCTGTTGATGCGCTTCCTTGTTTTCGTTGCAATCCTTCTCAGCCTCGCCATTATTCTTGGCGGTTGCACGACGCCCAGGCTGGAGCCCTCGGTCGAGGTGCCCGGCCGGTTCACACAAGCTTCGCCATCCGAGGACGAGCCCGAGGTCGCGTGGTGGGAGAGCTACGGCGACCCGGTGCTCTCGAGCCTCATCCGCCGCGCCGCGGGCACGAACCGCGACATCAAGATCGCGGCCGAGCGCGTGCGCGCCGCGCGCGCCGGAGTGACGGTCAGCCGTTCCGCGATGCTGCCAAGCGTCGGCGCCCGCGCCTCCGCGTCCGATCAAAGGACCGAATACGGCGCGGCCACGAAGCAGGAGGTTCCGGATGTCAAATCCGTGAGCGGCGGCATTGACGTTTCCTGGGAAATCGATCTCGCCGGTCGCCTGCGGGCTGGTACCTCGGCGGCGGCAGCGGAGGCACTGGCGGCGCAGCACGGCGAGCGCGGCGTGCGCCTCCTGGTACTGACCGACGTCGCCACGAACTACTTCATCCTGGTCGGCGCGCGGCGCCAGCTCGAAACGGTGCGCGCCATCTCGGCGGCGCACGACGAGACGCTGCGCCTCGTCAGCGCGCGCCAGCGCGCCGGCCTAGCCACGCCATTCGACGTGGAGCGCGCCCAGACCGACGCTTCGCGGGCACGCGCGGCCATCCCGCCGCTCGAGACGCTCGTCGCGGTCTCGCGGCACCGCATCGCCGTTCTCACCGGCGACCAGGCGTTCAATGCCGCGGCCATCGTGCCTTCGGCGGTCGAGCTTGCCGTTCCGTCCGCGCGGCCCGGACAGCCCGCGGCGCTGCTCGAGCGCAGGCCCGACCTGCTCGCGCTCAAGGCGCAACTGGACGCCGCCAACTGGCGCCGGCAGGCAGCCAAGGCGGAATACTTCCCGCGGCTCTTTCTCAGCGCGCTATTCGGCCGCCAGAGCATGGAATTGAACGATTTCGACCTCGGCTCGACGCGCTTCAGCATGGTCTCGGGGCTCATCACCATGCCGCTGTTCAACTGGGGGCGCACGGGCGCGATCAACGAGATCGCTGAAGCCGGACAGACGCAGGCGCTGCTGAGCCTGGAGGACGGCATCGTGCGCGCGCTCGAAGACGTCGAGAACGCGCTCGTCGCCCTGCGCGACGAGCGCCAGCGCGCCGAGCTCCTGCAGAGCGCGGCGGCTTCCGCCGAGTCCGCGCTCGGCCGCGCGCAATCGCTCTATAACCGCGGGCAGATCGACCTCCTGCCCCTGCTCGACGCGCAGCGCACGCGATTGGCTGTGCAGCTCAGCGCGAACGACAGCAGCACGCAACTACTGGTCGACAGCGTCCAGCTTTACAAGGCGCTCGGTGGAGGCTGGCAGCTCTTCGAGCCCGTCACGGAGAAACCGTCTTGAAAACCACTTACGCCGTTACCTTCTCAGCTCTAGTGCTTCTTGGCTGCGCGCCCGACAAGCCCCCGGCCGAAGCGCCGCGCATGGTTCGCACCGTCGAGCTGCACTACGACAAGGCGCGCGAAGCCAATCGCTATTTCGGCACGGTGCAGGCACGCCACGAGGTCGATCAGGGGTTTCGCGTCGGCGGCAAGATCGTGCAGCGCAAGGTCGACGTCGGCCAGAGCGTGCGCGAGGGCGACGTGCTGGCGGTGCTCGACAACGTCGACTACCGGCTCGCCGAGGAAGCCGCGAGCCAGCAGCTCGTCGCCTCCAGGGCGCAGGCGCGCCAGGCCGAATCGGACCGCAAGCGCCTGGAAGCGTTGAAGGTCGACGGCTCGGTGAGCGCAGCCGACGAAGAACAAGCGCAAACCCGCGCGCAGCAGACGAAGGCGGCGGCCGAGGCCGACGAGCACAAGCTGGAGCTTGCGCGCAACCGGCTGAAGTACACCGTCCTTCGCGCGCCGCGCAGCGGCGTCGTGACTGTTGTGCGGGCCGAGGTCGGACAGGTCGTCGCCGAGGGCCAGCCGGTCGTGTCGATCGCGGCCCAGGGCGAGCCCGAGATCGTGGTCGACGTGCCGGAAGATCACTTCGCATCCTTCAAGAAGTCGCAGTACAAGGCTTGGCTCAACACCGCGCCCGGCGAGGCCTTCGAGGTGTCGGTGCGCGAGCTGTCGCTGCAGGCGGCCGCTCAGACCCGCACGTACCGCGCGCGCCTGAAGCCGGTGTCGCCGCGGCCGCTGCCGCTCGGCGCGACCGCCACGGTGGTGGTCGAGCGCACGGCGGCGGAAGCGGCGATGGCCGCGATCCCGGCGAGCGCGATGACGCAGGCGAACGGCGAGCCGGCGGTCTGGGTCGTTCGGCGCGGCGATGACGGCGCGGCCGGAACGGTACAACTGACCCCAGTCGTAGTGCATGGCTATCGCAACGACGAGGTGCTCGTCTCCGGGCCGCCGGCCGGCCTACTGGTCGTCACCGCCGGGGTGCAGAAAATGGCGCCTGGGTTGCGCGTCGCGCTGCTCGGCACAACGCGGGGCGAAGCCGCGGCGAAGGTGGCCGAGCGATGAAATCGTTCAACCTCACCGAATGGGCGTTGAACCACCGCGCCATCGTGCTGTTCCTGATCCTCGTGATCGGCGTCGGCGGCATGCTGGGCTTCACGAAGCTCGGCCAGCTCGAAGACCCCAACTTCTCCGTGCCGTCGATGACCGCGCTGGTCGTCTGGCCCGGCGCCACGGCGCAGCAAATCCAGGACGAGGTGCTCAACCGGATGGAGAAGAAGTTCGAGCAGCTCGACCACTTCGAGAAGGTCAAGACGTACGCGCGCCAGGGCTTCGGCGGCATGACGATCACGGTGGTCGGGGGCACCTCCAAGGCGGACCAGCTCGAAGCCTGGTACCAGGCGCGCAAGAAGTTCAGCGACATCAAGCTCGAGCTGCCCGACGGCGTGATCGGCCCGATCTTCAACGACGAGTACGGGGACGTGACGGGGCTCCTCTATGCCGTGAAAAGCGACGGCATCAGCCACGCCGAGCTCTCCGACATCGCGGAAGACGTGAAGCGGCGCCTCCTCAAGGTGCCGATGGTCAAGAAGGTCGACCTCTACGGCAAGCAGGCGAAGAAGGTCTACGTCGAGTTCTCGCACCAGCGCCTCGCAGCCCTCGGCATCACGCCGGTGCAGATCGCCGAGAGCCTGCGTAGCCAGAACAGCGTGCTCGCGAGCGGCTCGATCGACACCAGCGGCGACCGGGTGCTGGTGCGCGTCACCGGCCAGTTCGCCAGTTTGGACGATATACGCAACGTGCCGATCGCCGCCGGCGGCCGGATGATCAAGCTGGGCGACTTCACAACCATCACGCGCGGATACGAGGACCCGCCGACGTACACCGTGCGCCACAACGGGCAGCAGGTACTGATGCTCGGCATCACCATGACCAGCGACGGAAACATCGTCGAGCTCGGAAGCGCGATCGAGAAGGCGGTCGGCAAGTTGCAGGCCGAGCTGCCCCATGGCGTGGAGCTCGAGCGCGTCGCCGATCAACCGACCGTTGTAGCCGAATCCATCTGGGAATTCGAACGCTCGCTGCTGGAAGCGCTCGCCATCGTGCTCGCGGTCTGCCTGCTCAGCCTCGGCTGGCGCACGGGGATCGTGGTCGGGCTTTCGGTGCCGATCGTACTCGGCGTCGTCGCGCTGGCGATGCTCGCGATGGGCTGGAACCTCGAGCGCGTCTCGCTCGGCTCGCTCATCATCGCGCTTGGCCTCTTGGTGGACGACGGCATCATCGCGGTCGAGATGATGGTGGTGAAGATGGAGTCCGGCTGGGACCGGCTGAAGGCGGCCGCCTTTTCCTACGAGTCGACCGCGATGCCGCGCCTCACCGGCGCGCTCATCACCGTCGCCGCGTTCATGCCGATCGGCTTCGCGCAATCGACCACCGGCGAGTACGCGGGCGGCATTTTCTGGATCGTCGGCACGGCGGTGCTCTTCTCCTGGGTCGTCTCCGGCATCATCACGCCGTACCTCGCGGTCAACATGCTGCCGAAGGATTTCGGCAAAGGTCAGCACCACGGCGATCCCTACGACACGCCGTTCTACCGCAAGCTGCGCCGGCTGATCGACCTCGCCATCGCGCGGCGCTGGTGGGTCATCGGCGCGACCGTCGTCGCCTTCGCCGCCTCGGTGTACGGCGCACGGTTCGTGCCGCAGCAATTCTTCCCATCGAGCTCGCGCCCCGAGCTGGTGGTCGAGCTCACGCTGAAGGAAGGCTCTTCGTTCGCCGCGACGAGCGCGCAGGTCAAGAGAATGGAGTCGCTGCTTGCGAAGGAGGAAGACGTCCGCTTCTACACCGCGTACACCGGCGCCGGCCAGCCGCGCTTCTATCTTTCGCTCAATCCGGAGCTGCCGAACCCGGGCTACGCCGTGTTCATCGTCATGACGAAGGATATGGAGGCGCGCGAACGCGTGCGGCTGCGGCTGATGGCGAGCGTCAACGAGGAATTTCCCGAGGTGTGGGTGCGCGTCACCCGCCTGGAGCTCGGCCCGCCGGTCGGCTTCCCGGTGCAGTTCCGCGTGGTCGGTCCGGACACCCAGGTGGTTCGTTCGATCGCGCGCGAGGTCGAAGCCGTGGTGGCCTCGAGCCCGAAGGTGCGCGACGTTCAGCTCGACTGGAACGATCCGGTGCGCACGCTCAAAGTCGCCATCGACCAGGACAAGGCGCGTGCGCTCGGCCTCGCGCCAGCCGACGTGGCGCTCGTGACCCAGACCGTTATGAACGGCGCGACGCTCTCCCATCTGCGCGAGCGCGAGGACCTGATCGACATCGTCGCCCGTGCGGTGCCCGCCGAGCGTCTCGACCTCGACACGCTGAAGGACGTCAATCTCTTCACGCGCCAGGGAACCGTGGTGCCGCTTTCGGCGATCGCGCAGGTTAACTACGTGCTGGAAGAGCCGGTGCTGTGGCGGCGCAACCGCGACATGGCCATCACCGTGCGCGCGGACGTCCAGGATGGCGAGCAGGGCGTTTCGGTGAGCAACGAAATTCGGCCGATGCTCAAGGATATCGAGGCGAAGCTGCCGTTCGGCTATCGCATCGACGTCGGCGGCGCCGTGGAGGAGAGCGACAAGGCGAACCGCTCCCTCGCAGCGGTCGCACCGATCATGATCGTCACCATCCTGCTCATCCTCATGCTCCAGCTGCAGAGCTTCTCGCTCATGACCATGGTGTTCCTGACGGCGCCGCTCGGGCTGATCGGAGTCGTCGCCGCGCTGCTCCTCTGCAACGCGCCGCTCGGCTTCGTCGCTATCCTCGGCATCATCGCGCTCTGCGGCATGATCATGCGGAACTCGGTCATTTTGATCGACCAGGTGCAAGCGGAGATGGCCGAGGGCCGCGACCCCTGGAACGCGGTGCTGGAAGCCGCCGTGCATCGGACCCGGCCGGTCGCGCTGACCGCCGCGGCAACCGTGCTCGCCATGATTCCGCTCACGCGCAGCATCTTCTGGGGCCCGATGGCGATCGCCATCATGGGCGGCCTCACCGTCGCCACGGTCCTGACCATCTTCTTCGTCCCGGCGCTCTACGCCGCGTGGTTCAGGCTCGCGCGTGCACCCGAGCCGGGTGCGGCCGCCGTGCCTGCGCCGGCACACTGAAGCGCTTCAGAGCCTCGCCACGGTAAGCCAAGGTTCAATCCCTCCTCCTTGAGGCCTTGGCGTGGCGGGGACTCTGACTCGCAGCGGCATGAACCCATTGGAAACGAACGTCACGCCACCGATGCGCAAGCTCTGGATCCTCCTCGCCGCGGTGCTTTTCCTCTCCTTCGCCGCCGTCGGATGGCTGGTCCGCTCGTACGAGCCTGACGGCATTGGGCAGCCCGGCGCGGCCGGCGCCGCGTACGACGGACCGCGCGAGAAACAGTCGGCCACGACGGCAAAGGCGCTGCCTCACGTAGACGAGCAGAAGGCGCTGCTGCGCTTTTTCGTTCTGGTCGGCCTGGCGCGGAAATGAAAAGCTGACAGCTCGACTTCCTCGACTCGTTTCGCTGAAGGACAATCGACACCACGGTGCATTTCCTTCGACTCCTTCGCGCGGTACTGTGGTCGTTCTTCGGCGCCCTCCGGTCGCTTCCCGCGCCGCCGCGCGCGGAGGAATCCCGGCGGCGTGCCGATCCGCGCATCCTGACGCGTGGCGCGGTCGCGGCAAACGCCATCAAGGCCGTCCTCAACGGCGGCTTTCCGCCTTCCACTGCGGGCAACCCGCGGCCTTTCGGAATGCCGCCTTATGCCGGACGGCTGAGCGAAGCGGACATCGCCGCAGTGCTCACGTACGCCCGCGCATCCTGGGGGAACGACGCGGCGCCGGTGTCCACGCTCGACATCGAGCGATACCGGTAACGCCCTTCTAATTGCGAAGCGCGTACGCTGCAACGTAAAATTGCGCGAGTATCACGGAGGAGTCAATGGCACGGGCTGCGAAGAACCCGTTGAATCTTCTCGGATATGCCATGGGCGCCGTGGTGTCCGGCGTTTGGCTCCTCACCGCTACACAGGCACTCGCCCAGGACGCCGCGATCCCGGCCTTCAAGACGCTCGACTCCATGGAGGCGCGCGTGCAGGGCTGCACCACCTGTCACGGCCAGAGTGGGCAGGGCACGGGCAACGATTACTTCCCGCGCATCGCCGGCAAGCCCGCCGGTTATCTCTACAACCAGCTCGTCGCATTTCGCGACGGCAAGCGCCGGTATACGCCGATGAATTACCTCGTCGCGTATCTCCCGGACGCGTACCTGCGCGAGATCGCCGAGCACTATGCGAAGCAGCGTCCGGCGTTCATGTTGCACGAGACCGTGCCCGCGGACTCCGCGAGCCTCCAGAGAGGGCAGGCGCTCGCGCAAACGGGCGACCCGAAGAAAGGCATCCCGGCGTGTGTCTCGTGCCACGGCGCGAATCTTACCGGCATGGAACCAGGTATTCCGGGCCTGGTCGGCTTGCGCCCGAATTACGTCGCGGCGCAACTCGTACGATGGCGGGTGGGTGAGCGCGTGGCGGCCGACCCGGACTGCATGAAGCGCATCGCGACGCGCCTGACCGACGCCGACGTTACGGCGCTCGCCGCGTGGCTCGCGCGACAGAAGCCGCCGGCCGACGCTGCGCCCGAGAAGTCCAACCTCGTGCGGATGCCGCTCGCCTGCGGCAGCCAGCGATAGAGCGCCATGCGCAAACTCGCCATCGTCGCGTTAGTCCTCGTCGGCGGATTGATCGCGGCGGCGCTCGTCTGGACCGTGGTGCGCCCCGGAGCGCTGACGGGCACTTCCAAAGTCGTGAATGCAACGACGCAGGTCATCGACCGCGGCGAATACCTCGCGCGCGCGGGCGATTGCATCGCCTGCCACACCGCGCCCGGCGGCACACCTTTCGCCGGCGGGCGTGCGATGCCGACGCCGTTCGGGAACCTCTATGCCTCCAATATCACGCCGGACGACGAGACCGGCATCGGTCAGTGGACCGCGGACGACTTCTACCGAATGATGCAGAAGGGCATCTCGCGCGACGGATCACTCCTCTATCCCGCGATGCCGTTCGCCTCCTACACGAAGGTCACGCGCGAAGACTGTGACGCGATCTACGCGTACCTGATGTCGGTGCCGCCCGTGCGCCAGAAGAACCGCCCGCACGAGCTGCGTTTCCCCTTCAACAAGCGCGAGCTCCTGATAGGCTGGCGCACGCTCTACTTCAAGGAAGGCGAGTACGTTCCGGATCCGAAACAGTCGGCGCAGTGGAACCGCGGCGCGTACCTGGTCGAAGGCCTCGGCCACTGCTCGATGTGCCACACCGCCATCAACCGCCTCGGCGGCACGAGCGAATCGCAGGCTTTCGAGGGCGGGATGATTCCCAACCAGAACTGGTACGCCCCCTCGCTCACGTCGAATCAGGAGGGCGGTCTTGGCAACTGGAGCGTGAAGGATATCGCGGACCTGCTTCAGGTCGGCGTGTCCCATCGCGCGACCGTGTATGGCCCGATGGCGGAAGTCACTTACAACAGCCTTCAATACCTCACCGACGAGGACGCCACTGCGATGGCCGTCTATTTGAAGTCGCTGGCGCCGCGCGAGGCGCCCCCTGCCGTAACCAGCACCGAGCGCCTTACACAGCCCGCGGTGCTGGAAAGGGGTCGCAAGATCTATGTGGAGCAGTGCGTGATGTGCCACGGCAACGAAGGCAAGGGCTATCCGCCGGCCTATCCGCCGCTCGCGGCGAACCCGTCCATCACGATGGCGACGCCGGTGAACCCGATACGCATGGTGCTGAACGGCGGCTATCCGCCGGGGACGCGCAAGAACCCGAGGCCGCACGGCATGCCGCCATTCCTCCACATCCTGAGTGACGACGACGTGGCGGCCGTCGTCACCTATATACGCGTCGCCTGGGGCAATGCCGGCGCGCCGGTGACGCCGGCTCAGGTAAACGACTTGCGCAAGCTCTTGCCTGAATGAGGAGCAAGGATCGTGAGCACACCACCGGATGACCGCGGCGCGACCGAAGCGAGCGACGCGCAGGTAAACGAAATCGTCGGTCGCGGTCCGGCGGGCGCATTCGCGGTTGCGGGCATCGCGACGGCGATCGTCGTGGCGATCTATTTCGCGTTCTACTTCTTCGTGTTCCTGCCGCGAGGCGCGGTCCAGTGAGCGAGACCGGGACCCACGCATCGGAAGCCGTCGCCGTCGCCGCCGAGCGGCGGTGGGGCATCATCGTCGCCGCCATCATCGCCGCGCTCGTCGCGATGATGATCTTCACCGGCGTCCACTGGGCTTCGATGCCGCCCTCCCGCGTGGAAACGATCGACCCGCGCACGCTGCACATCTCCGGCGAGTTCGTAGAGTCCAACCTCGGCACCGCCGTCGAAGCGGACGGCAAGGTGGTGGTGCGGCTCGTCGCGCAGCAGTACTCGTTCGAGCCGCAGTGCATGCTGGTGCCGGCCGGGACGCCGGTCACGTTCCGCGGCACGAGCTCCGACGTGGTCCACGGGTTCGTCGTCGGTACCACGAACGCAAACGTGATGCTGATCCCCGGCTACGTCGCGACGTTCACGACGACGTTCAGGAAGACGGGCGCGCAGCTCATGCCGTGCCACGAGTATTGCGGAACGGGGCACGCGGCGATGTGGGCGCACTTCCAGGTGGTGCCACAGCAGGAGTTCATGGCGAAGGTCCGCAAGGGGGAAAGGCTCACCTGTGTTTCTCGTTAGGAAGCTCGTGCTCGCGCATTTCTGGGTCGCGTTCATCGCGTTCGCGGCGGCGCTGGTGCTGGGCGAGTGGCAGATGTACGTGCGCAGTCCGCTGCACGGCTGGGTCGAGAATCCGGAGCACTACTATCGCTCGGTCACCGCGCACGGCACCGTGATGCGCTACGTTCTGCCGACGCTGGTCGCGATGGGCTTCGGCTACGCGATTACCGAGCTTTCGCTCAAGCGCCCGCTGATCGGTCTTACCTGGGCGTGGGCGGGTTTCTGGCTGGTCGTCATCGGCACCGTGATGGCCGCGACACCGGTCGCGCTCGGTCACGCCTCGCTGCTCTATACGTTCTATCCGCCGATGATCGGCAGCGTCTTCTACTACCTCGGCGTGGTGCTCGTCGTGGTCGGCTCCTGGGTGTGGGTTGCGCTGATGTCGATCAACCTGCGCTCGTGGAAGAAGGAAAATCCGGGCGCGACGATTCCGCTCGCGATGTTCGGCAACGTCGCCGGCGCGTACCTCTGGGCGTGGACCGCGGTGGGCGCGGCGATCGAGATCCTCGTGCTCATCCTGCCGGTCGCGCTCGGCTTCAAGGACACGATCGACGCGGGGCTCGCCCGCGTGCTCTTCTCCTGGACGCTGCACGCGATCGTGTACTTCTGGCTGATGCCCGCCTACATCGCGTTCTACACGATCGTGCCGCGCGCGATCGGCGGCCGGCTCTACAGCGACACCATGGGGCGCGTCGCGTTCGTGCTGTTCCTCGTGTTCTCGATGCCGATCGGCATCCACCACCTGTTCGCCGATCCCCAGGTGGGTGCCGGCTTCAAGTTCGTGCACGCGGTGTTTACGGCGATGGTCACGGTGCCCACGTTCCTGACCGTGTTCACGATCGTCGCTTCCGTCGAGATCGCGGCACGGCTGCGCGGGGGAAAAGGCATGATCGGTTGGGTGAAGGCGCTGCCCTGGGACAACCCGATGATGCTCGCCGTGACGTTCTCGTTCGTCATGCTCGGCTTCGGCGGCGCGGGCGGCATCATCAACATGAGCTACCAGTTGAACGAGACGGTCCACAACACGCAATGGGTCACCGGGCATTTCCACCTCATCTTCGCCGGCGCGATCGTGATCATGTATTTCATGATCGCCTACGACCTGTGGCCGCAGCTCACGAAATGCCGGCCACTTTCGGCGGGTCTCATCAAGGTGCAGCTTTGGACGTGGTTCCTGGGCATGCTCGTGATGACCATGCCATGGCACCTCGTCGGGCTCCTCGGTATGCCGCGCCGGATGGCGTATTTCGATTACACGCATCCCGATATCCAGGCGCAGGCGTGGACGGTGACGGTCTCGACGATCGGCGGGTTCGTACTGATGGTCTCGGGTCTGCTCTTCATCTACATCCTGGCCGTTGCGCGTAAAGGCGCCGCCGAGCCCGCGCCGTTTACGTTCAGCGCCGCCGCGCATCCGGGCGAGAGAACGCCGCTCGCGCTGAACGGCTTCGCGATCTGGGTGACGATGATGATCGCGCTGACGGTCGTGAACTACGGCTTCCCGATCGCGCAGCTCGTGTCGCTCAAGGAAACCTCGGTGCCGGCCGTGCGCGTCGGAGGGCAGTGATGGCTGCCCCGCACGATTCGTCGAGCAGCCGCTACGTGCAGTGGAGCGTGCTCTTGCTCGTCGTGCTGACGCTCGTCACGCTGCTCGTCGGCTTCGTATGGCTGCCGTCGGCACATCCCGACTTCAGCGCGCAGGGCATCTGGGCGGCCATCTGCCGCGCGGCCGGTGTTCCGGCGAAGTGGAGCGAAGCGACCGAGCCCGTGAAGCCGCGCATCTCCACGCGCGTCGTCCTGGCCGACGTCGCGAGAAGCGGGACATCGCAGGCCGCCATAGGCCACGGCGCGACGCTCGCGCTACAGCAATGTACGATGTGCCACGGCGCGCAGGGCATCACCGCGGCTGACACGCCCAACCTGGCCGGGCAATATCCGGAAGTGATCGTGAAGCAGTTGGTCGATTACAAGAACGGGCACCGCACGCATTCGCTCATGCAGGCGCTGTCGGCGAACCTCGCGGACGACGACATACACAACCTCGCCGCCTACTACGCGTCGCTGCCCAAGCCGCGGCTCGATACAACGGCTGACGACTCGCCGCCGCCCGCGCTGGTGCGCGTCGGCGATCCGGTCAGGAACATCGCGCCGTGCGCCTCCTGCCATGGCGGCATCGACCGCAAGCTCGGCACGCCGTGGCTGGAGCAGATGCCGAAGCGCTACCTCGAGGAGCAACTGCACGCCTTCGCCACGGGCGCCCGCCGCAACGACAGCCACGCCCAGATGCGCAACGTCGTGCGGCAGATGACGAAGGAGGAGATCGCGGAGGTGTCGGATTTCTACGCGCGGCGGGGCATGCCCACGGGAGATCGCTGAGGTTTCTGTCGAAGCCGCCCATGCGCGCCTTGTTGCTCCCGCGCGTGAACGTGAAGAGCCGGCTCATCGGGTATAGCAGCTTGTTGCCGTGAAAGCGCAGGACGCGACTTCGCGCCTGTGCAACGCCTACCGCCTGGACGACCGAGCAGTTCCTCGGCCTCGCATTGGCGTGGCTCGCGCGGACCCGAGGTCAATCGGCAAAGGCTGACAAACCGGTCGACCAAAGCCGGACGGAAGACCGACGCTTCGCTGACGACTGCCTCGATGCGGGCCGTTATCGTCGTACGCATGAGGCGAATTCCGGCGTTTCCCTTGAGACCCCACGAGGCGGTCGAGCAGGTATCGATTCGCGCCGTACGGCGCGACGACCGGGAGCGCATCGTCAAAGCGTTTCAGGCACTGGAGCGCGCATCCGTATACCTGCGCTTCTTCTCGCACAAGAAGGAGCTGACCGAGGAGGAGCTGCGGCGGGTCACCGAATGCGACGGCGTGAGCCGAGCCGTGCTGGTGGCCACGGTCGGAAGCGGGGAGCGGGAGATCATCGTCGCGCTGGGTGAGTACGTGCGCACCGGCCCGGCCGCCCACATTGCTTTCGCGGTGGAAGAGGATTTCCAGCGCCGCGGCATCGCAAGCCGGCTGCTCCGGCAGCTCGCCGACATCGCGCGCGCCAGCGGCATCGCGTGCTTCGAGGCCGACGTGCTCGCCGAGAACGCGCCGATGCTCGCGGTATTGCGCAACAGCGGATTGCGCATGCAGACAAGCCACGCAGAAGGCGCGGTCCACGCAACGCTCTTTCTCACTTAGCGAGGCTAGTCATGGATGAAAAGCCGAAACGCAGCATGATCATCCACTTCAACGATGGCTCGAAGAAGCTGCTCGAGTTCCCCGCGCCGGTGCCTGACAGCGACGTCAACCTCACCGCGCGCCTCAAGGAGGCGCTGGACGCGCGCCACCTCGTCCTCGAGGCTGAGGGGACGCTGGTCGTGATCCCGGTCGAGAGCATCAAATACCTCCAGTCCTTCCCGGCGCCGGCGAAGCTGCCCGCCTACGCCATCAAGGGCGTTCGGTTCAAGGACTGATGCCGTGACATCGCGCCTGCTCGCTCTGGCTGCAACCCTGGCCTTGCTCGCCGGCTGCTCGAGCGGCGCGAAGCCCAGCGAGAACCGGAGCGGCGGGGAGCAAACGCTGGTCGAGCTGCGTGCGGTGGTGGTCGGCGTGGACCAGCAGCGCCGCCTCGTGACGCTCGAGAGCGATGACGGCGGAATTCTGGTGCTGCCGGTTGCGGAAGAATTCCCCGACTTCGACAGGCTGCGCCTCGGCGACCCGATCATCGTCTCCTACACGGAGGCGGTTTCGTCGGAGGCGAAGCCCGCGGACGGGGGCGCAGCCAGCGACAGCGCGATCACGATCACCGCGAAGATCACCGCCTCCATTCGGCGCGCGCGGCCGTCACGCTGATCCCGTCCACCACGGAAATCCCCACCGAATCGCGACGCTTTGCTGACGACTCGCGCAGGCGCCCCCGCTACGCTTCCCGGTCATGAGCCTCTCCAACAAAGTCGCGCTGGTCACCGGTTCCACGAGCGGCATCGGGCTTGGCATCGCGCGCACGCTCGCGGCCGCCGGCGCCGACGTACTGCTGAATGGATTCGGTGACCCCGCGCTGATCGAGAAGCTCCTCGCGGATCTCAAGTCCGAATACCGGGTGAGGGCCGCCTACAGTCCCGCCGACATGTCGAAGCCCGCGGAGATCGCGGCGATGGTGGCGCAGGCGGCACGCGAGCTGGGCGGCGTCGACATCCTGGTGAACAACGCCGGCATCCAGCACGTCGCGCCGGTCGAGGAGTTTCCGGTGGAGAAGTGGGACGCGGTGATCGCGATCAACCTCTCGGCCGCTTTCCATGCCATTCGCGCGGCGATACCGCACATGAAGGCGAAGAAGTGGGGACGCATCATCAACATCGCCTCGACCCACGGCCTGGTGGCGTCGGTGCAGAAGGCGGCGTACGTCGCCGCAAAGCACGGCATCCTCGGCCTGACGAAGGTGGTCGGCCTCGAGACGGCGACCACCGGCATCACCTGCAACGCCATCTGCCCCGGCTGGGTGCTGACACCGCTCGTGCAGAAGCAGATCGATGCCATCGCTGCCCGGGAGAAGCTTGCTCCGGGTGCCGCCAGGATGAAGCTGCTCGGCGAGAAGCAACCCTCGCTCGAGTTCGCCACGCCCGAGCAAATCGGCGCGGCGGCACTGTTCCTTTGCTCGGATGCCGCGGCGCAGATCCGCGGCATTGCCCTGCCAGTCGATGGAGGCTGGACCGCCCAATGAAGACCATTTTGCTGAAGGACGCGGTCGCGCTGATCCCGGATGGCGCAAGCGTGATGATCGGCGGATTCATGGGCGTGGGCACGCCCGAGCGCCTGATGGACGAGCTGGTGCGCCAGGGCAAGCGCAACCTGACGGTGATCGCGAACGACAACGCGCTGCCCGGCATCGGGATCGGCAAGCTGATCAGCGCCGGCGCGGTCAAGAAAACCATCGCCAGCCACATCGGGCTCAACCCGGACACGCAGAAAAAGATGCTGGCGCGCGAGCTCGAGGTCGACCTGGTGCCGCAGGGCACGCTGGTCGAGCGCATCCGCGCCGGAGGCTTCGGCCTCGGCGGCGTGCTCACGCCGACCGGCGTCGGCACCGTCGTCGAGAAAGGGAAGCAACGCATCGAGCTCGATGGCAAGCCGTACCTGCTCGAGACGGCGCTGCGCGCCGACTTCGCGCTGGTGGAGGCGTTCCTCGCCGACTACATCGGCAACCTTTACTACGCGCTGACCGCGCGCAATTTCAATCCGGTCATCGCCATGGCGGCCGACACCGTGATCGTCGAGGCCGAGAACATCGTGCCCGTCGGCGTGATCGCCCCCGACCACGTCATGACCCCCGCCCCCGTCGTCGACTACATCGTGTCCCACGCCTGACCCATGGATGCCCAGACCATCATTGCGAAGCGGATCGCGCAGGAGCTGCGCGACGGCATGCTCGTCAACCTCGGCATCGGCATCCCGACGCTGGTCGCGAAGTACGTGCCGGCCGGCCTGCACGTCTACTTCCAGTCGGAGAACGGCCTGATCGGAACCGCCGGCGCGGTGGATGGCATGCAGCACCCCCTGCTCACGGACGCCGGTGGAAAGCCGGTGAGCGCGCTGCCCGGCGCCTGCACCTTCGACAGCGCGATGTCCTTCGGCCTCATCCGCGGCGGGCACGTCGACATGACGGTGCTCGGCGCGCTGCAGGTCGATGCGACGGGCCAGCTTGCCAACTGGATGGTGCCCGGAAAGATGGTGCCCGGGATGGGCGGCGCCATGGACCTCGTCACCGGCGCGAAGCGCGTGGTCATCGCCATGCAGCACACGGCGAAAGGCCAGCCGAAGATCGTAAAGCGCTGCTCGCTGCCGCTCACTTCCGTGCGGCCGGTGGACCTCGTGGTCACCGAACTCGCGGTGATCGGCTTCCCGGGCGGCCGCGCCACGCTCCTCGAGACCGCGCCGGGCGTGACCGTCGGACAGGTGCGCGAAGCCACCGAGGCCGAGCTCGCAGTGTCCGAGCGCGTTTGCGCCATGGCGCTGTGATGCGTACGCAGCTATCGAGGATCGCGTTTCTCGGCGTGCTCAGTCGGGAAGCGACAACCATGCTGCAGAAGCTGGCTCGGGTCGCCGTCAAGCTCGCGCGGATCATGGCCGGCGACGCGGGCTATGAAGCCTACGTCAGGCGCCGCCGCGCTGACCATCCAAATCTGCCCCTCATGACGTACGAGGAATTCATCGAACGTCAGACCGCAAGCGGCGACGTCTAGAGCCAATTCGCCATGCACTTCGCCGGCAAGCCTGATTCCCAAGCACAGCCTTTCTCTGCGCGCTGCGAGCGAGCCCCGGATCCGTATGGTGGCACGCCGCTAGGGGTGGAGGCCGCCTGGTGCCCGAACGGGATCGACGCGCAGCCACCCGCAGCCACTGAGAGCGCGCCGCGCCCGATGGAGCCGCGATGCTGACACGGCTGCGCTCGCTCGAGCAGCTCATGCCGTTCGCCACGGCGGGGGAGCTGCTCATGCAGAAACGACAGTCGGTCGTAACGATTGCGCCCGGCGCCACGGCCATCGCCGCGCTGCGCGAGATGGAGGAAAAGGACATCGGCTTCCTGCCGGTCCTCGAAGGCGGCAAGCTCGTAGGCGTGGTCGCGGAGCGGGACATCGCCCGCGGCGTGATCCTTCGCAGCCGGACCCTCGTGCGCGAAATCATGACCACGGAGGTCTACACGGTGGAGCCGGAGACCCGGGTGCCGGAGTGCCTGACCATCATGCACGGCGCCCGCATCCGCCACCTTCCGGTGATGGCCGCGGAGCGCGTCGCCGGAGTGCTCTCGGTGCGCGACCTGACCGGCTCGCTCGTCGAGCGGCACGAGCGGCTGCTGCGCAGGCTGCACGACGAGCGCGTGACCCTGCTTTCTCCCTACTCGAGCAGCTATTGAAGGGCCGGCCATGAGCTTCCTCATCCTGCTCCTCGCGCTCGCGCTGCTGATGTTCGTCGCCTACCGCGGCTTCAGCGTGATCCTGTTCGCGCCGGTCTGCGCGCTCCTCGCCGTTCTTCTCACCGACCCCGCGCTCGTGGCGCCGGTGTTCAGCGGCGTGTTCATGGACAAGATGGTGGTCTTCATCAAGTCTTACTTGCCGGTGTTCCTGCTCGGCGCGGTGTTCGGCAAGGTGATCGAGCTGTCCGGCTTCGCGCGCTCGATCGTCACCGCGGTGATCGGCCTGGTCGGGCGCGGCCGCGCCATGCTGGCGATCGTCGCGGTGTGCGCGCTCCTTACCTACGGCGGCGTGTCGCTGTTCGTCGTCGTGTTCGCCGTCTACCCCTTTGCCGCCGAGATGTTCCGGCAGGGCGGCATCCCGAAGCGGCTGATTCCCGCGACCATCGCGCTCGGCGCGTTCACCTTCACGATGGACGCGCTGCCCGGCACGCCGCAGATCCAGAACATCATCCCCGCCGGCTTCTTCAAGACCGATACGTGGGCCGCGCCCTGGCTCGGCGTCATCGGCGCGCTCTTCATCCTGGTCACCGGGCTTGCGTACCTCGAGTGGCGGCGGCGGCAGGCGGCTCGCGCCGGCGAAGGCTACGGCACGAAGCTCGTCAACGAGCCCGAGCCATTCCCCGCGGAGAAGCTCCCGAACCCCTGGCTCGCCCTCTCCCCCCTCGTCATCGTCGGCGTGATGAACAAGCTGTTCACGGCGCTCATCCCGCACTTTTACGGCGGCACCTATTCCGCGGAGCTGCCCGGCCTGGCGAAGCCGGTGGTCACCCAGGTTTCCTCGGTGGCGGCGATCTGGGCGGTGGAAGGCGCGCTTTTGCTCGGCATCCTCACCGTCGTGGCGTTCGCCTTCCGGCCGCTCAAGGAGCGCTTCGCCGAGGGAAGCAAGGCCGCGGTCGCCGGCGCACTGCTCGCCGCCACCAATACCGCGTCGGAATACGGCTTCGGCGCCGTGATCGCGGCGCTGCCCGGCTTCCTCGTCGTCGCCGAAGGGCTGAAGGCCATTCCCGGCGTGCTGGTCAACGAGGCGGTCACCGTGACCGCGCTCGCCGGCATCACAGGATCGGCGTCCGGGGGTATGAGCATCGCGCTCGCCACGATGGCCGAGAGCTTCGTCTCGGCGGCGAACTCGGCGGGCATTCCGCTGGAAGTCCTGCACCGGATCGCGGCCATGGCGAGCGGCGGCATGGACACGCTGCCGCACAACGGCGCGGTCATCACGCTGCTCGCGGTCACGGGCCTCACGCACCAGGAGTCCTACCGCGACATCTTCGCGATTACGCTGGTCAAGACCGCCGCCGTCGCCGTGGTGATCGGCGTGTTCTACGCGACAGGAATCTACTGAGAAAACACGAGAGTTAACTCCATGACAAGGACCATGAAGGCCGCAGTAGTACGCGCATTCAAAGAACCGCTTGTGATCCAGGAAGTCCCGGTCCCCGTTCCGGGCGCAGGTCAGATCCTCGTCAAGATCGCGGCGAGCGGCGTTTGTCACACGGACCTGCACGCTGCCGACGGCGACTGGCCCGTCAAGCCCAAGCCTCCGTTCATCCCGGGCCACGAGGGGGTAGGGCATGTCGCTGCCGTGGGCGCCGGCGTCTCGCACGTGAAGGAAGGTGACCGTGTCGGCGTGCCCTGGCTCTACACCGCGTGCGGCCATTGCCGGCATTGCCTCGGCGGCTGGGAAACCTTGTGCGAGCAACAGCAGAACACCGGCTATTCGGTGAACGGCGGCTTTGCTGAATACGTGCTAGCCGATCCCGGCTATGTCGGACATCTGCCCGGCAAGGTTTCCTTCGTCGAGATCGCGCCGATCCTGTGCGCGGGCGTCACGGTCTACAAGGGGCTCAAAGTGACCGATACCCGCCCCGGCGATTGGGTCGTCGTCTCCGGCATCGGCGGCCTCGGCCACATGGCGGTCCAGTACGCCAGAGCCATGGGCCTCAACGTCGTCGCCGTGGACGTCGACGACGCCAAGCTCGAGCTGGCGAAAAGACTGGGCGCGTCGCTCGGCGTCAACGCGCGCAAGGCGGACCCCGCCGCTTTCGTCAAGAAGGAGGTCGGCGGAGCGCAGGGCGTGCTCGTGACCGCGGTTTCGCCCAAGGCCTTCGAGCAGGCCATGGGAATGGTCGGCCGCGGCGGAACCGTTTCGCTCATCGGCCTGCCGCCCGGCGACTTCCCGCTCTCCATCTTCAATACCGTGCTGAACGGCATCACGGTGCGCGGCTCCATCGTCGGAACGCGCCTCGACCTGCAGGAAGCGCTCGACTTCGCCGGCCAGGGCAAGGTGAAGGCGACCGTGGCGAGCGAACGCCTCGAGAGCATCAACGACATCTTTTCCCGCATGCGCGCCGGCGACATCCAAGGGCGCATGGTCATCGACTTTCAGAAATAGGAGGTTCCATGAGCACCGATCCGGTGGTCATCGTCGGCCTTGCCCGCACGCCGATGGGCGCTTTCGACGCTGATCGGCGCGCTGCGCAAGTACGGCTTGAAGCGCGGCGTCGCGAGCCTGTGCATCGGCGGCGGCGAAGCGACCGCGATGGCGCTGGAATGCGCGTGATTCGATGACCAGGCTTGTGCCCTTCGTTGCGGTTCTTGTCACCGCCTGCGCGCCCATGGTTACCGACTACCCGAATCCGGCGAGCAAGACCGAAGCGAACGTTCCGATCAACAGGTGCCTGCACTTCGGCGAGTGCGAGGGCAGGCCGTACCCAATCCCGGCTTACGCCCGCGGCCTCGACCCGCGCTGGGCGTCCGGGCGCATGTGAACTAGGAGAACGAGATGACAGATCGATTCATCATTCTTGTTGCAAGCCTTGCCTTGCTCGCCGGCTGCGCGAGCGGCGGCAAGCCGGCCGACGAGAAGCCCGGCGGCCGGGAGCAAGCGCTCGTCGAGATGCGCGCCGTGGTGATCGGGGTCGACCAGAAGCACCGCCTCCTCGCCCTGGAAAGCGATGACGGCGGACGCGTGGTTCTGCCGGTTGCCGAAGAGTTCCGCGACTTCGAGCGTGCGCGCGTCGGCGACCAGGTGGTCGTCTCGTACACGCAGGCCGTTGCATGGCAGGTTAAGCCTTCGGACAAGGGCGCGCCCGGGGTGAGTACCCGGGAAACCTTGAGCAATCCAAGGCCGGGCGAAGCGCCGGGCGGAACGATCGAGCGCGCGTTGACGATCACGGCCACGATCAGCGCGTTCGATACGGCCCGCGGCACGGTCACGCTGACCGGACCGCAGGGCAACTCTCAGACATTGAAGGCGCACCGGCCCGCCGACCTGGAGAAGGTCCGGGTCGGCGATCTCGTCGACATCACCTACAGCGAGGCGCTCGCGGTCGGTGTGAGGGAGGTGAAGAAATGAAAACCATCCTGGCTGCACTTCTGGCGGCCGCGGCGCTCGCCGGTTGCGGCAGCGAGTACATCCTGAGCACCAGCACAGGAGCGATGCTCGAGTCGAGCAGCAAGCCGTACCTGAACGAGCGGACCGGCATGTACGAGTACCGCACCAAGGACGGTAAGGACGCCTGGATCCGGAAGGAACAGGTCGTGGAGATCCTGGAGCGCTGAGAAAATCAAGCCGGCTCGGGCTTGCGGAACCGGCGGCCGGCCCATGGCCGGGGCTGCGCGCTGTACGCGCGCTTCGCGGCGAGCAGGCGGGCGAGCGTGAACTCTTCACGGGTGCGCAGCCCGCGCACCACTCTTGCGAGCCGTCGCGGCGACATGCCGAGATCGATGAAGTGCCTCGGCAGGTCCGGTCCCCACGCGTAAAGCCCGGCGACGCCGCCGTCGTGGTAGCGCGTCGCGACCTCGGCGTCGAAGACGTCGCCGTCGGCGTAATGCTCCACCGCGAATCCGCTCGGGTCGTAGTGGTAGCAGAAGATCTGCGAGCCGAGGATGTGGCGCCCGACGCCCCAGGACTTGATCCAGCCCTGCCGCTGCAGCCACTCGGCGCCCAGGCCGACGGCGTCCAGGTCGAGCGTCTCGAACGCGGCGTGGTCGTAGCCGTCCTCGGGACCGAAGGCGACGACCACGCTGTGATGATCGGCGGGGTCCGCGCCGCGGTCGCAGCGCAGGAACGCGATGAGCGGCTCCTTGGTGCCGGGGAGGCACTCGACGTCGCTCGCGATCAGCCCGAAGTTGCGCACGTACCAGTTGGCGTTGCGCGCGAACTCCTGCCGCTGCAGCACCAGGTGGCCGAGGCGGAAGACTTCGGCGGGCCCGGGCGCCGCGGGCTGCGGCGCGTTGCGCCTCGGCTTGCGGCCGGGAAGGTTAAGCACGCGCGCCTCGCGGTGCGGCAGCTCGGGGAGCTCCTGCAGGCCGTGCACCACCTCCACGGCGAGCCCGGCCGGGTCGCGAAGCCGCACGAGCTCGCCGCCGCCCGGCTCGGCGTTGGCTTGCACCTCGGTGGCGTGCGTGGCTGCAAGCGCGCGCAGGTCGCCCGCCGATGCGGCGCGCAAGCCGAGCGCGGCAAAGGCGTCGTGCTCGGCGTGCTCGACGATCACGTAGTGGTGCTGCGGCAGGACGCCGCGCAGGTAGATCGCCTTGTCCGTACGCGCGGAGACGTGCAGCCCGAAATCGACGAAGTAGCGCTCCGCGCGCGCGAGATCGCGCCGCGCGAAGCGCACGTAGGCGACGTCCGCGACCTTGATGGCCGGCGCGCCGGCGCGTGGTGTGAACGCACTCATTGCTCGAGCTCCGTAGGCCTCGCGCAATGATACCGGCCAGTTCTTATGCGCGCCTGACGAAGGGAACCGGGGGCAGCGCTTCATCGGGCGGCCGCATGCGCTCGGCCCACAGCTCTCGGGCGAGCGTCAGCACCACCGGGCCGATGACGACCCCCACCAGGCCGAGCGCCTCGAAGCCACCGAGGCAGCCCATGAGGACCCAGACAAAGCCGAGGTGCGTGCCCTTGCGCGCGGCGAGCGGTCGCACGACCTTGTCGCCGAAGAAGAGGATCACGCTGCCGAAAGCGAGCGAAAGCAGCGCCGCAGTGGAGGCGCCGGCCAGCGCGAGCTCCAGCGCGAGCGCCGCGACGGCGCCGTAGCCGACAAAGGGAACGAGCGCGAGCAGGCCGGTGATCGCCGCCCAGGTGACCGGTTGCGGCACGCCGGCGATCGCGTAGGCGATGCCGCCCGCCAATCCATCGAAGAGCGCGACGATCAGCATGCTGTTCGCCGAAGCGCGCACCGCGCGCGCCGCGACGTCGGCATAGCCTTCGGCGCGGTCGCCGACGAGCTGCCGAAGCGCGCGCTTGAGCTCCCGCGCCAGCGACTCGCCTTCGTGATACAGGAAAGCGAGCGCCAGGATGGCGAACCCGATGATGACCAGCTGCCGGCCCATGAACTGTCCAAGGCTCTCGAACCACCCGAGGAGCGCCGCCGGGTCGGCCCGCTGCTGCACCCATTCCCAGATCGCTCCGGGGTGCGCAAGCTCGCTCCTCCAATGCTCGGCAAGCCACGGTCCGGCGAGCGGCACACTCTCCAGCCACAGGGGAACGCCGATCCCGGTTTTGTCCGCGGCGACGATGTCGAGGAGCAACGCGCTCGCTTTGGCGAGCAGCGCCGAGCAGGCAAAGATCAGCGGCGCCAGCACCAGTGCCGACACCACCAAGGTGAAGGCGAGAGAAATCGCGCCGCGCGACATGCGCGACTGCAATAGCGCCGCAAATCGGCGGTAGAGCGGCCAGGTTGCGACCGCAGTCACGCATGCGACGAGCAGCGCCGGCAGGAAGCTGTGCAGGATCCAGACCGCCAGCACGACGACCAGCGCACCCAGCATCCCTGGCGTGGTGAGGCGGACTTGCATCGTCCGGCGATGATGATGCGCTCGCCGTGCGAAGTCGTCAGCGAACGGTCGCGATTTGGTCCGCTTCGCACGCATCCTTTCATGAGCGTATGCTCCCGCAGGCGCCAGGAGGAGCCGGTATGGAGAGGTCCAGGCGGGATCTACTGAAGACCGTTGCCGCGCTGACGCTGGCATCGGGCATTCCGGGGCGCGCCGCCCGCGCCCAGCAGCCGATCCGGGTCGGATTCAGCATCGCCCAGACCGGTCCCATCGCGGGCGGCGGCCAGGCGGCGCTCGTGGCGATGCGCATGTGGGCCGACGACGTCAATGCGCGAGGCGGCCTGCTTGGCCGCAGGCTCGAGCTCGTCGTTTACGACGACCAAGGCAACCCTTCGATGACCCCGGGCATTTATGCAAAGCTGATCGACGTCGACAAGGTCGACTTGTTGATTGCTCCGTACGGCACCGTGCCTACCGCTCCCATCCTGCCGCTCGCGAGGCAGCGCAAGCTGCTGCTCATGGGGAACTTCTCGTTCCAGGTGAATGCGCAAATACAGCACGACATGTGGTTCAACAACGCACCCTGGAACGACGCCTCGAGCTGGTCCGAAGGATTTTTCAAGATCGGACAGGCGCAGGGGGCGAGAACGATCGCCTTCCTCGCCGCCGACAACGAATTCGCCCAGAATCTCGCGAGGGGCGCGCGCGAGCTTGCGAAACAGGCCGGCTTGAGGACGGTATACGACCAGAGCTACCCGCCGAGCACGGTCGAGTTCTCGCCCCTGGTGCGCGGCATCCGCGCCGCCCGCCCCGAGATGGTATTCGTGGCGTCGTACCCCGTGGATTCGGCCGCCATCGTGCGCTCGGTGAGGGAGATCGGCGTCGGCGACACGGTGAAGATCTTCGGCGGCGGCATGGTGGGCTTGCAGTACACGCCGATCATGGAGAGTCTCGGCGGCGCGCTCAACGGCATCCTCAACTACAACACTTATGTCCCGGGCGCGAAGTACGAAGGCATCGACGATTTCTTGCAGCGCTACTCCAGGCGTGCGGCCGAGGCCAGGGTAGACCCGCTTGGCTACTACCTTACGCCATTCGCCTACGCCACCGGGCAGCTGCTGGAGCAGGCCGTGAACGGCACGCAAAGCCTGGAGCACCCGAGGCTCGCCCAGTACCTGCGCACGAACGAGATGAAGACCATCGTCGGCGCGGTCCGTTATCGCAAGGATGGCGAGTGGGCGAACCCACGCATCATCACCACCCAGTTCCAAGGCGTCAGAGACAAGGACCTCGAGCAGTTCAAGAAGCCCGGCGTACAGGTCATCCTGCATCCGGACTCGCTGAAGAACGGCAACCTGAAGGCGCCGTTCGAAGCGGCTCGCGCATAGCGCTTGCGAGCGGCCCAGCGCGCTAACGGCTCATCAATTCGCGCAGGATGCCCGCAGCATGGAAGCGAAGCGCCCCGTCTCCCATCATCGCCAAGAGATGCAGGAGAACGCGGCCAAGGCTGAAGCGCGCGAGCATCAGCATGCTGAGCGAGCCCATATCAGTTCCAGAAATACGCTTCGGCGCCGTGCGCCGCCCAGGCGGCGTTCAGGGCGTTGAAGACCGCGTAGTGGCCGAACACCCAGTTGCGGATCTGGTACAGGACAAAGATGTGCTGCTCGTGGGTAAGGTGGGCCATGTGCCGCGTGCGCCGGCTCGCACTACAGGCTAGATGCTGTTCGCGCGCAGCTTCGAGACGCGGACCAGCTCTTCCCACAGGCCCTGGCTCGGCTTGCGCAGCGCGAGGTGCGCGTCGGGCGGGAGCACATACCACGCGCCGCGCTCGATCTCGGTGCGCAGTTCGCCATGCCGCCAGACGACCAGGCCGGCGACGAAGCGCGTGTGGTCCGATTCGGTGCGGATGATGCTATCGACCGTGTCGGCGTCGACTGCGGCATGGAGGCCCGGCATGAGCTCGAAGGACTGGCCACCCGGGCTCTGCTTGCGCCCGACGAGCGCGAAGATCGCCTGCGAATTGAGCGGCCCGCCGAGGTAGACGGGGTCGACCACCTTCTGGGAAGGACCGTCCTCCGGGAAGAGCTGGCCGAGGGTCACCTCGGTCGGGCGGTTGACGATGAAGCCGACATGCTGGTCGGCGCCCACAGGCGTAACCACGAGTACGGTCGAGCCGTAGAGCTGGTCGACGAGCTCCGGCTTCGCCACGAGGATCATCGACTGCGAAAGGTCCGCAGCCTGTGCGGCGGTTGCCGCCGCGGCGAGCACTGCAAAGAGAAGCGTCCTCAGTTTCATCGTAGCCTCCAGGGTTCAGGAAACGTGCTGATAAAAGGCGCAACGCGCGCCGACCAGCGTGCAAATGCGCTCGAAGGTGCCGGCACGCTTCGCCTGCTCGACTTCGAGGACGATCACGCCGCCGACGGCGTTGGAGCGGTTCTCTTCGCAGCGCATGGCGCCGTTGATGCAGCGGCTGCGCCGGCAATCCGTGCAGCTCTTGGGATCCATCAGTGCACCGCGCGCGCGAAGGTGCGCCCGCGCATGAGCTGCAGCGCGTCGGACCGCTCCTCGGCGAGCTCGACCAGCGACTGCATCACTTCGTCATACAGCTCCCGGCCGGCGGTGTAGCCGGGCCAGGTGAATACCGACAGCTCCTCCAGCTCGAGGTCGGGCCGCAGCCAGAACCCGGCGAGCATCGGCAGGCGCTGGAACAGTTCGGACAGGTGCCGCTCGACGATCGCCTCGGTGTGCTGGCGGCGCGCTTCGCTCAGGCGTTGCTCGGAGGGTTTCATGCGAGGCTCCTTGCGTCAGGAATCGTTGAGCACCAGTCGCTCGCGCTCGAGCGTGGCGGCGACCGTGCGGATGAGATCGGCGAGCGCCGCGTCGCCGCGGCACAGCGACATGACGGTTTCCAGCGCGCTGGCGATCTGCGGCTGCGCGCCGGCCGCGGCGGCGATGAAGCGATAGCCGCGCCGCGATACCGTCTCGATGTAGCGCGGCGCCTTGGGGTCGTCGCCGAGCGCCGCGCGTACTTCGCTGATCGCGGACTTGAGCACCGACTCGGTGACGAAGCGATGGCCCCAGACGGCGTCGAGAAGCGCATTCTTCGTCACCAGCATGTGCGGTGTGCGCGCGAGCGCGCAGAGCACCGCGAACGGCTTGGGCGCGAGCGGCACCGGCTGCCCCGCGCAGGTGAGCCGGGCCTCGGCTTCGTCAAGCTCGAAGCGGTCGAAGCGCAGCCGGGCCGTATGAATAAAAGGCCTCGCCACGCCCGGGGCTTTTTCAGGGAGGAGGGGAGAAGGGGGAGAAAAGTCCCGGGACTGCCGTGGCGAGGTCGTAAAGGTCATGCTGCAAAGGCTAGGCGGTCGCTCGCCGCTTCGCCATTGCGCCGAGGTACAACCGCCCCCGGCAAAGCGTTTCTTTGACTACGACTTTGGTGTAGCGCGCGCAAGCGCCTCGCGCACGCACTCGAGCAGCTCGTCCGGCGCGAAGGGTTTGGCGAGGCAGCAGAGGATTCCGGCTTCGCGCGCGCGCAAGCGCGTCGCGTCCGCAGCGTAGGCCGTGATCAATACGGTCGGGATCGCGGCCCCCGAGGCAACCAGGTGCTGGTGAAGCTGCAGGCCGCTCATGCCGGGCATGCGCATGTCGGCCACCAGGCAGGCGGCGCGAGGCTCGCCGGCCGACTTGAGGAAGGTTTCGGCGTCGGCGAACGTGGCGGTCGAGAAACCCGCCGCCTGCAGCAGATTGCTGGTCGCGTCGCGGATCGACTCGTCGTCGTCCACGATCGCCACCAGCGGCCTCGAGGACATTGCGGCTCCAGTGGTTGAGACCGCAGCGTATGCCGCGCGGGGTCGCGCGGCCATTGCACTCTGGCGTGCCCGCCTACGACTTTGGTATAGGGGCGAGGCGGTCGGCCATGCGCACCAGGTCCGCGAGCGACCGCGCCCGCATCTTGCGCATGACCTGGCCGCGATGCACCTTGACGGTGACCTCGCTGATCCCGAGCTCGGCGGCGATCTGCTTGTTGGCGCGCCCCGCGGCGACGAGCTTCATGACCTCGCGCTCGCGCTCGGTCAGCGCGGCGTAGCGCGCCTTCAGCTCGGCGATGACTCCGGCATCCCGGCGCCGAGCGCGGTCGCGCTCGAGCGCCGCGTGGATCGCATCCAGCATTTCCTGGTCGTGGAAGGGCTTGGCGAGGAACTCCACCGCCCCCGCCTTCATGGCGCGCACGCTCATCGGGATGTCGCCGTGGCCGGTGATGAAGATGACCGGAAGGGCGATGCCCGCCTTCACGAGGTCGTCGTGGAACGCGAGGCCGCTCTTGCCGGGCAGCCGCACGTCGAGCACGAGGCAGCCGGGCGCGTCGGGCCGCTCGGCCCGCAGGAATTCCTGCGGTGAGGCGAAGGCGCGCACCTCGAGCCCGACCGAGCCGATGAGGTTCTCGAGCGCGCCGCGCATCGAGGTGTCGTCGTCGACGACGAATACGACGGACCGCTCGGGGCTCATGGGGCGGCCTCACCGACGGGAAGCGAAAAGCGGAAGATCGCTCCGTGCGGCTGGTTGGGGTCGACCCACAACCGCCCGCCGTGCGCCTCGACGATCGAGCGGCTGATGGAAAGCCCGATGCCCAACCCGTCCGACTTGGTCGTGTAGAACGGCTCGAACACCTGCGCGGCGCGCTCCGGGTCGAGGCCCGGGCCCGTATCGCGCACCTCGACGAGCACCGTATCCGGGCCGTCGCGGCGCGAAACGATGGCGAGCTCGCGGGCGCCCTCCCGGATCGGGCTCATGGCGTCGATCGCGTTGAGGATGAGGTTGAGAAGCACCTGCTGGAGCTGCACCCGGTCGCCCTCCACCCGCGGCAGTCCCTCGGCGAGCTCGGTGCGCAGCGCGATGCCG
>Ga0105340_1000221_pt1 | contig 28385 bp, 28 predicted proteins | sample EasRivMeERMLT700_FD_89676 | JGI IMG/M metagenome (GOLD analysis project Ga0105340, IMG submission 89676) | Soil microbial communities from meander-bound floodplain in the East River, Colorado, USA - East River MetaG ERMLT700 | ecosystem: Environmental > Terrestrial > Soil > Floodplain | place...
AAGAACGTGATGGACGCGTGGGAGCAGGTGCTGGACGATCTCGATGTCGATCCATTGTCAACGGCCGACCGGTTGGATTGGTCGGCGAAGTATAAGCTGATCGAGGAATTTCGGCAGGCGGAGAAACTCGAGGTGAACGACCCATGGTTGCGAAGCCTTGACCTTGCCTATCATTTGCTGGATCGGCAGCAGGGGTTGTTCTACGGGTTGATGGAACACGGGGCCTTCAAGCTGCCATATTCATACGATGACATTACGTGCCACAGTTTGTGTCCGCCGCCTTCGACGCGGGCGGCGGTGCGCGGGCGGTGCATCGAGAAATTCGGGGCGGCGGTGAATGCGACGCAGTGGGATTACATCCTCCTCCACGGGGCGCACAAGAAGATCGAGCTTGATTTGCGAAATCTGTTCGACCCAAATCTGATCAAGCAAAGCCTGAAAGTGATCAGCGCCGCGCAAACGGTGGAGGACCTGGCCATTTTGAAGTTTGCAAAATTGGTGTAATTGACGGAAGAGTCGAAAGAGAACTGATTTTATGCCTGATCGTATACAAAAGCCCCAGCCGGCGAACCCGACTCCGGGCGGAGGCGGCGGCGGTGACTCGCCGCGCTCGCCGCGGGTCGAGAAGCCGAACACGGATGAACTGCTCAAGCGCATGCGCAAGGTCGATCCCGACCAGGCGAAGCGCTATCGCCAACGAACCGGTCAATGAACGGTGATTTCTTTGCCCTCCTGCCGAAAACGAATTTCGCGCAGATCGGCACGAACGTCACGTGCCCGGAGCCTGTGTTGCAGTTGCAGGCGACGACGGTCTTTGCCTTCCATTGCAAAGACGGTGTAATTATCGCCGGCGATCATCGCGCCACGGCCGGCAATATCATTTTCTCCGACAAGACCGAAAAAATCCTGGAGCTCGATTCGCATTCGCTCATGGCGATTGCGGGCGTGCCAGCGACGGCGTTTGAGATGGCGCGGACGCTGCAAACGAGTTTCGAGTTTTATCGGCGCAGCCAGCTCCAGCAGATGAGTTTGAAAGCAAAGATACGGGCACTCTCGCGATTGTTGCGCGACAACCTCCCGGCCACGTTGCAGGGGTTCGGGATCGTGCAGCCGATTTTCGCGGGCGTGGAGGTTGACGATCCCAACGGCAAGCCGGCGATTTTCTTTTACGATCCGCTGGGGGCGCAGTTCGAAGCGGCGACGTACGCGGGGTCGGGGTCCGGCTCGGGCAGCATCAAGAGCGTGCTGCATTTCCTGGAGCGCTGGGGCAATCCGAAACCGGCTGAGATGTGCGTTGAGCAAGCCGTCGCACTGGCGACGCGGTTGTTGATGACCGCAGCTGAGTTCGATGCGGCGACGGGCGGGGTGCATCCGGACCGCAATCTGTTCGCGACCATCAAGTTGCTGACGCGGGATGGAACTCGCTCGATTGCGATTGACGAACAGGAACGCTGCTGGAAAGAGGCCTCCGCATGACAGAGGAACCATACAGGTGGTTAGAGGCGATAGGGAACCGCCGCGAGTATATCCGCGACCAACTCAAAGGCGGCACACCGGTGTTTGCGGTGTCGCGGCCCGAGGGCATTCTGCTGGTGGGCGTGGGGCAGGGGATGTCGAAGGTGTTTGAGATTTACGATCGCCATGGTTTTGCCGCGATCGGGCATCCGGTCGATATTGAGAAGATTCGGCAGGCGGCGATCGAGGCCGCGCATGTGGAAGGCTTTAATCGCTCGGCGCGCGACGTGACGTTGCGGCGGCTGATCGGTTTTGCGTTGAGCACGACGCTGAAGAACGCGTTTGAACAGATTTATTCGCCGCCGATCATTGTGGAAAGCATCTTCGCGGAACTCGGCGAGTCACAGAAGGAAGACGTGCTCGTGCGCGTGCACTTTGATGGTAATCACAAGTACGTGAGCGGTTCGATTGTTGTTGCTCATACGGATCAAAAAACCGAAGACGAAGCGGCCGCGTGGCTGCGCGAGCAGATCAAAGCGGGCGATGGCCTCGCGCGGGCGGCGAATCTTTGCCTGACGGCGTGGCGTGCGCTGGTCGACAACAAACCCTTTTCGGAACTGCAACCCTCCAGCGAACCATTCGAAGCCAACGGCAAGGTGGTGGAGGCCGCTTTGCTGGACCGCAAGCTGTCGGGCGCGGTCCATTACCGAACCGTTGACATTTCCAAATTAAAGAGCTGATCGGCCTTGAATGTCGCAACGAATTACAGGACTCGAAACCGAGTATGGGTGTCTGATCCAGCCGCCGGCGCAAGTGCAGGAAGTGCTGCCGCGGGTGCGCGACTGGTTGTTTGAGAACGATCGCTACGGGTTGATCGATTTGCACGATCGAGACTGGGACGAACCCGCCGGCAACGGCGGGTTTTTGTTTAATGGGGGCCGAGTGTACATCGACATGGGCCACATGGAGTACTGCACTCCGGAGTGCGCCACGGCTATCGACGTGGTGCGATACGATCGCGCGGGGGATTTGCTGCTCCAGGAAGCGGTGCGGGCGCTTAAGCTCGAGGACAAGGTCAGCTTCATCCGCAACAACGTCGATCATTACACGGGCGCGACGTTTGGCTGTCATGAAAACTACTCGCTGGATCGGAAGGCGCCGCTCCACGAGAAGAACGTCCTTTCATTGCTCGCGTTCCTGACCTTGCGCGTGCTGTTTACCGGTTCGGGGCGTGTCGGGTCGATCCGGCCGTCGCGTTTTCGTGGCGAACTCGTGCAACGCGAAGACGCGGCGTTGTTCCAGATCAGCCAGCGCGCGGATTACATCCAGAATGATTTCTTCGAATGGGTGCAACACAATCGCGCGATCATCAACACGCGGGATGAACCGCTGGCCGATCCGCGGCAGTATCGGCGTCTGCACCTGATCCACGGCGACAGCAACGTGCTTCCGGCGACGATCTTCCTGAAGGTTGGGACGACGCGGCTCGTGCTCGATTTGCTCGACGCGGATGAACTTCCGCCGCTCGCGCTGCACGATGCCGTCACGACGTTGCGCCTGCTCTCGCGCACGCTCCAACCTCCGTGGTGCGTTCCGCTCGGGGATGGAAAGCTCGCCGACGCGATCGAGCTTTTGGCGATGTATCACGCGAAGGCGAAGGAACTCTTCAAGGGTCGTGATGCCGAGACGGACTCGCTGCTCGACTTGTGGGCCAAGGTCATGCGCGGGCTCTCGAGCAACCTCAATTCGATGGTCGGCATTCTCGATTGGGTCACCAAGGAATATCTCTTGCGCGAATTTTGCCGCAGCGAAGGCCTTGAGTGGGGAAACCCGTGGCTCGAATCGCAGGACCTGGAATTTCATCACATCGATCCCGACCGCAGCCTAGGCCTGGCGCTGGCTCATCGCGACGGGTTTTGGGAACCGGACGGTATGCCCGAAGCGATGTCGAAGCCGCCGTGCGATTCCCGCGCCCATGCCCGCAGCCGGCTGATGCGCGAAATCCAGGGCAAGGAGTCCTCGTATTTTCTCGACTGGGAAGCGGTCGAAGTTCCGAACCAAAAACGGACGCGGCTCCTGAATCCGTTCCAGCCGTAGGGTTCGCAAAGGTCTCGCTGGGGACACAGCAATGTCTGTGGCTCTCGAATTACCCGAACCGCCGCAGATCACTCCGTTGACGCTCCTGGAACCGCTTCCGCAGAGGCGACCAATATGCCAGGACCAATACCGCACCGTCGCTGACGCTGCTCACATATATTAAGAAGGTTTCAGCCGGCAAACTCACGTGCACGCCTCCCACCAGCATCGTAAACATCGCGAAGCCCACCAAAAAGGCATAAAGGAGACGTGCGCCGGGGATGAAGAAGTAAACGCCGACGGTGGCCGCGATCCAAAGTGCTACTGTTGCCCAATAAACGACCGGTGGGAGCGCCAGCACGGCGCCAAAGCCGGCCCAGGCCACTGCGTCCGCGGTATCACCAGAGAGATTTCGCCAAAACACCCATATGCCCGCGATGTTCAAGAGGTACGAAATAAGTCCCACAACCAGGATAACGCGAAACCGTGAGACTGGATCAAGATAGAGATGGCGCCGGATAAACTCACGCTGCGCTGCGCCGCCTGAAAAGGTACTGCCACATTGTGAACAAACAGAAGTACTGTCATCGGTTCCGGCGCCGCAGTATGAGCATGTTTTCACGGGTGCGCCTCTTTAGCTCGCTGCGGCCTTCTCGTCACTGTCAATTCAGTGTGCGCCCACTTCAGCAGCACGTCCGCGTGACAGGGTTCGTTGAGAGGACACCAGCAGCCGAGTGATTTGCCGCGCAGCGGTTCGAGGAACGCGTTGCGTTCTTTCGCCGACATTTTTCGCAAGCGATCTTCGTATAAAGCGACTGCTTTCGCGCGTGGCACGGCCGATGAAATCTTGAACGGATTGCCCCACTTCGTCGGCCTGCCCACATAGATGCCGTTCTTCGGCATCGTCCAACCCTTTGTCCGCTTCACTTGAAATCGTTTCGGCACGGGAATGCAGTATGCGCGCCCGGCAATGGCCTGTAAATCGTTGCAATAAGCGGGTTGACAGATTTGCCCGACGGGGATGGAATAGAAGGGCAAGCAAAGCGAGAAGACAACCCGTTTAGGTTATGAAGGCAACTGTACGCCTGCCCATCGGAACGACCATTGCGCTGATCATACTTTTCATTGCCCCCGCGGCGTCGCCCCAAAAAACGACGCCGAGCCAGACTGATGCCCTGATCGAGCGCCACGAGGCTGTGCTGGACACGTTGCACGCCGAGCGCACGAACCTGAAGCTGGGCAAATCGACTTTGTTCAACGTAATCGGCCTCGCGAAAGATCTCCGCGACGTGGAACTGAAGATAGCTACCCGTCCGGTCGAGCGGATCGCGGCATTCAACCGGTTTCGGAGTCTGGTCCGCGATCTTGAGGCGGATGTGAAGACGCCGTTGGACCGTAAAATGCTCGATGCGGAGAAGGCGAAGGTCGAGGCTGACTTGAAAGTCGCAAAACGAGACGCGGTGCAAATCGAGCAAATCAACAAGCAACAGCACTCGCTGAGGCTGCAACAGCGAAATCTTTGGCGAAGCGATCTTGATGGCAGCCCGTTGGTCCACCCGATTTTGCCGCCGAAACTGGCCGAGAACAGGAGGTAACTATGTGTGTTGCCAAGATCCTATTGTTATCATGCGTGTTGGGGTTGTGCGCCGGATGCAGCGCGTTCCGCTGGGGTGAACGTTCCTACCAGGAAGTCCAGGAGCTCAATGAGCAGCAGCGCGAGGCTGACCGCGTGATGTTTAAGAACGACGAAGTCCTCTCGCCCAAATAACGGCATGAGACGGTAGTCGCTGTTTCAAGTCAGCGCCGCAGACGGTAAAAGCGCTGGCTGTTCGTGACGGTCACGTTTGCCGCCTGGTTAGAGGAAATGATTTGAGTCCAGGCATTGCCCAGCGCCTCCGCGGTTTCCAACGTGTAGCCGTCTTCTGTCCACGTCAGGAGCAGTTGTCCGCCCTGCGGAGTTACCGAGAGCAATGGCGGGATATTGGTGGAAATGAGCACGCCACTGAGGTTAGCCGCGAAAACAAAATCCTGGCGCGGAAGGTCGGCGTACACTTCGCGATCGGATTGGTGCACCTGAGCGGCGAGCACGTTGGTTCCCGCCACGAGATTCGGCAACACCAGCGTCACTGAACCGTCGATTGTTCCGTGGTCCGGCCCTGGATATGGGCCGAAGTCAAGGGGCTGCTCCGGAGGCAGGCCTTGCCTGAAAATTTCCCGGCCGTTCAGATAGAAGATGGCTGCGTCATTGATCCGTGAAGAAAGGACGACATTTGCCATGCCCGCTTCCACGGGCACGTAAAATGTCGTCCGCAAATACCAGGTGGGACTTACAAAATCGACCCACGTGTTGACCGGTTCGGTCACGGATGCGTTGGTGCTCGCAATCGGGGCTCGCGCGGCAGCCCACTCCGAATCATCGAAGTCCGGATTTTTCCAATTCGCGGAAAGGTCACCAAAAATTGGATCGCGACGGTGATGCCAGACGGCATCGCGCTCGAGGCGAATGGATGTTGTGCGGGGCAGGAACACGCGCGTATTGGGAGTGGTGGGATTTCCGGCGAGATCGGTGACATTGTCGACCACCACAACAAAGTCGCGATCGGTTTGCCACGGCGAAATACCGCGCAACTGCATGAGCGCGCCGAGCGAGTTAACCTGAGTGATGACAAGCGAGTTCGTGCCCCCAAGAAAAGTGAGCGTGTAATTGGCGATGTTTGTCGCGGTGGTCCCAGTCAAAGCTTCTGACCATTCGAGATTCATGGTTTGAAATTGGTCATTAAAAGCGGCCGAGACGATCGTGGGTGGCGTTTCGTCGGGGCCGGGGACTAACTGGACAGGTGGGCTTTCGACAAAGCCTAGCAGGTTAGTGATTGCAACATGATAACTTCCCTGATGACTCGGAAGCGTATTTGTAATTACGTATTCCGAATTGATCGCGCCGGCAATTGGCAGGCCATCACGAAACCACTGATAGGTCGGAGCAGTTCCTGATAGCTGGACCGAGAGGCGGGTCTCTCCATTTGTTGCGCCGCCGGAAACCAAAGGACCCGCGTGCAACTGAAGGGGTTGGGGCCACAACGCCCACATTGTCAGGCCAAAGGCGGCGTCCGAAGTTGCCGGCTCTCGCTGGTGCAGTTCCGCGGCGACGATATTTGATCCGCTGACAAGCGCCGACCCTGGAACGAGAGCGAGTTCGTAGTAGCTTTCGTGCGTTTGATTCGTGGCAAGGGTCAGGTGAGTCTGGTTGGCGGGCACACGCTTGCGCAGGACTTCGGTCCCGTTGAGATAGACGACAGCGCCATCGTCCGCCAGCAGCCCGAGTTGCAGCCACGCGCCGCTCATGTCGGACGGAAAGTTGAAGCTGCTTCGGAAATAATACGTCGTGATCCCGTTGGTCGTGCCCGGTATCACCGCATCCAGTGTCGTTCGAATGGGCTCGGGATATTGATAGACGTAATAGCCCAGGAGCGCCCGCCCGGAAGGCCATGATGAATCGTCAAACGCAGAGCTTAGCCAATTGGTGGGGGGAGCTTCGCCGCGTTGATCGTACCGCCACGTCGCGTCGATAGGCAACAGCAACACCGCATCATCGGCCAGAGCTGTGAACGTCGCAGCCAGCAGACATGCGAAAGTCGTTAGCGCAAAACGGGAGATGACGATCCCGGAAAAATACATACGGGCCAGTAGTGTAAATCTAGCAGAACGCGCCGAGCAGGCAAGCGGCCTTCGCATTTGGAAGCGAAAGGGAGCCTCGCCGCAGGACTGGACAGAGGACGCGCCAAAGAACGATGAAAGCGGCACAGGAGCGCCGCACTCCAAGACGCTGCCGCGAGTGAGCGTGGCGCCAGGCAATTCCGCGAGGTCATGGAGTGCGGCGCTCCTGTGCCGCTTTGTTCCGCAACTTCCAGAACCAACCGAGGTTAAAAAATTTCGCGATTATGTTTATTTCCCCTTGAGCGAGGAAATTTTTGGACGATAATAAGCGCAGTGAGTTTGCTCTTTGGAATTTCGAGAACTTAGCAGATTTACCCTGCCATGTTCGTGATTAGGCAACTATGTCCTTGAACCGTATTAAACAATGAACGGAGCCATCAAGGTTCGCCGGCAAACGACAGGCCTTTATTGGAAGTCGAAAATCGGCAGCCCGGTTCCACCTGTTTCCAGGTCGTTCAAAGGAACAGTTAACACACGGCATTACGGTGGGGTTTTTTATTTTCTACGGGCCGCGGCTGCGCCAACATAGAGCAGCCTGATGGCCCAGGACGATCTTTTCAGCGCTCCCGCGACGGTCGAACCGGCTGGCGAGGAAGCACCGGAGCCCCAGCGACATGCGCCGCTGGCCGCGCGTATGCGCCCGCGCACGCTCGATGAGTACGTCGGGCAGTCACACATCCTCGGCCCCGGCCAGCTTTTGCGCCGCGCCATCGAAGCGGATCGCATTCAATCACTCATTTTCTACGGGCCGCCCGGCACTGGGAAAACTTCGCTCGCGCAGATCATCGCGCGCCACACGCGGAATCGTTTTGAGCGGTTGAGTGGTGTCGAATCCAACGTTGCCGACATGCGGCGCGTGCTTGCGGGGGCGGCCAACCGCCTCGCCAACACGGGCGAGCCAACGATTCTTTTTATCGATGAAATTCACCGCTTCAACAAAGCGCAACAGGACGTGTTGTTGCCGGACGTGGAAGCCGGCACGGTCCGGCTGATCGGCGCGACGACACACAATCCATTTTTCTTCGTTAACTCGCCGCTGGTTTCGCGTTCACAGATTTTTGAACTACGGCCCCTCACGGAGGAAGAATTGCAGGAGCTGTTGCGGCGCGCGCTGGCGGATCCCGAGCGCGGACTCGGCCATGTGAAATTGCGCGTCGACGACGATGCCATCAGACATCTCGGGAAAGTTTCCGATGGCGACGCCCGCAAAGCGTTGAATGCGCTGGAGATCGCCGCGCTGACTACCAGTCCCGCGGACGACGGTTGCATCCACATCACTATCGATGTCGCGGCGCAGAGCATCCAGAAGAAAGCGATTGTCTATGACGGCGACGGTGACGCGCATTACGACACGATCTCGGCGTACATCAAGTCGATGCGCGGCAGCGATCCCGATGCCGCGCTTTACTGGCTGGCGAAGATGATCCACGCGGGAGAAGATCCGCGTTTCATCACGCGCCGCCTCGTGATCTGCGCGGCTGAGGATGTGGGACTCGCCGATCCGATGGCGCTTATCCTTGCCAATGCCGCGCATCAGTCAGCGGAATTTATCGGGTGGCCCGAAGCTCGCATTCCGATTGCCGAGGCCACGCTTTACGTCGCCACCGCGAACAAGAGCAACACGAGCATCACGTCGATCGACGCGGCGCTGGATGACGTTCGGTCTGGCCGCACGCTCGCCGTGCCGGAGCATCTGCGGGATGCGCACTACAAAGGAGCGAAACGCCTCGGCCACGGGGAGGGATACCAATACGCGCACGATCATCCGGATCATTTTGTCGCCCAGGATTACCTTGGCTCGGAGAAGCGTTACTACGAACCGACGGAGCAGGGGATTGAGAAGAAGATCAAGGAACGACTGGACCAGTGGCGGACGGCCCAGGCGCGAGCGCGAAAGGACCGGGAATGAGTCTAAGCAAGGCGACGTTGCGCGAGCAGTTGCGGGCGGAGGCGGCGCGGCACACGAGCGCGGAACGGCAGGCAGGTTCGCGTGCGATCTGCGCCTGGCTGGAGCGGGAAGCGGTTTGGCAAAACGCCCGCAAGGTGCTCGCGTTCATGCCGTTGGAAAGTGAGCCGGATATAACCGCCTTGTTTCCGCCATGTTTGGCGTCGGGTAAGATTTTGGCCCTTCCGCGATTCGACCCAGCGACCGGCGGTTACCAGGCTGTCCGGGTGACCGACCTGGCCACGCAACTGGTTCGTGGCCGGTATGGTGTGCTGGAACCTAAGCCCGAGTGTTCCCTCCTATCATTAAAGGAACTGGACTTGGCCCTGGTTCCTGGGATAGGCTTTTCGCTTAATGGTTGCCGTCTAGGCCGGGGCAAAGGCTATTTTGACCGGATGCTATGCGAGGTTCGCGGTTGGAAATGCGGGGTGGCCTTTGATTGGCAGGTGACCGTTGAAATACCGTCCGAGCAGCACGATATTCACGTGAATAGCATTGTGACTTCGACGCGCTGGCACGTAACGCGGCCGTAACATGAGTATTCTGGACAATTCGTTGTTCCTGGCCGGCTCATCACTCATCGTTGGCACAATCATCGGTTATTGGCTGGTGCGATGGAAGGAACGCAATGTTCGCGCCGCTCTCGCCATCAAGGAGCAATCCATTCTCGACGCCGCCGCCCGCGAAGCCGAGACGCTCGCTCGCGAAGCCCGCGTCAAGTGCAACGAGGAAATCGCCAGGGTAAAACAGGAAACCGAATGCTCGTTCGGGACGCGACAGACGCAACTCATGGAAGCGGAGCGCCGCCTCACCGAGCGCGAGACGCTCATCAATCGCCAGCTTGAAAGCTTTGTCACTGAAGAAAAGGCCCTTCGGGCGCAGCAGGCGGAATGGCAGAAGAAAGCGGAAGCGCTTGATGCGCAGCGTTGCGAGTTGGCGCAAACAACGAAGCAACGACGCAACGAACTCCAAACGCTTGCGCGAATGTCGGAAGCGGACGCTCGAGCGTTGCTCCTGAAGGAAGTTGAACTCGAGGCCCTGCAGGACGCGAGCAACCTGACGCGGCGCATCCTTGAGGAAGCGAAAACGCGCGCGGAGGAAAAGGCCCGCCGCATTATCAGTCTTGCGATCCAGCGTTACGCCGGGGAGCACACGTTCGAAAGCACCAGTGCGACGCTCACGTTGCCCGATGAGGAACTCAAAGGGCGCATCATTGGCCGCGAGGGGCGGAACATTCGCGCCTTCGAAAACGCAACGGGCGTCACGGTCCTCATCGATGACACGCCCAACGCGGTCGTTCTCTCCGGCTTCGATCCTGTGCGGCGGGAGATCGCCCGCGAATCGATGCAGCGGTTGTTGCTGGATGGGCGCATTCACCCCACGCGTATCGAGGAGGTCGTCACAAAAGTTGCGGCTGAGATGGACGAAACGATCATGCGCTCCGGGGAAGAAGCGGTGCAACAGGCGGGGTTGGCGCCGATGCACCCGGAAATCGTGAAGCTCCTCGGACGTCTGAAGTTTCGCCACAGCTTTTCGCAGAACATTCTTCATCATTCCGTCGAGGTCGCGCACGTAATCGGCCTCATGGCGGGTGAGATGGGCCTGGACGTCACCACTGCCAAGCGCGCCGGCTTGCTCCATGACATCGGCAAAGCCATCAATCACGAGGTCGAAGGCGCTCACGCCCTGATTGGCGCCGACCTGATTCGCCGCTACGGCGAATCCGAGGAAGTTGTGAACGCGGTCGCGTCGCACCACGACGAAGTGCCGCACCATGGCCCGCTGGGCATCCTTGTTGGCGCCGCCGATGCGATCAGCGCTTCGCGTCCCGGCGCGCGTTCGGAAACGATGACGACTTACATCAAGCGGGTGGAAGACCTGGAAAGAATCGGCTGTTCATTCCCGGGGGTCGACAAATGCTTCGCGGTGCAGGCTGGCCGCGAATTGCGCGTCATGGTGCAACCCGATCACATCAATGACGATGAGGCGTTTGCTCTCGCACGAAATATTTCACGAAAAATTGAAGGGGAACTTCAATATCCAGGTCAGATTCGCGTCACGGTCGTCCGCGAAACCCGCTGTGTGGAATACGCAAAGTAATGCTATGAGATATGCAGTCTTGATTTGCTGGCTCGTTGCGGCGCACACCGTCATGGCCGCACAGGACCGCGCCGCGGCCGTGCGCAACGATCTTACGAACGTCGTCGCGGCGGGCGGCTGGATTTATAACGATCTGCCCAAAGCATTTTCGGAAGCAGCAAAGACACGGAAGCCGATGCTCATCGTGTTTCGCTGCGTGCCGTGAGTGGCTTGCAAAGGATTTGATGAACAGTTGGTTCATCAGGACCAGCGGATTGCCGATCTCCTGACCAATTTCGTCCTCGTGCGCGCCGTCCAGGCGAATGCGATGGACCTCTCTCTTTTCCAATTCGATTACGACCTCACTTTCGCGGCCTTCTTCATGAACGCCGATCGCACGATTTACGGTCGATTCGGGTCGCGCTCGCACCATCAGAACGCGGAAAAAGACATCAGTATCGACGGATTTCGCCATGCGCTGGCGGGGGCTCTGGACCTGCACAGGAAGTATCCGCAGAACAAACCGTTGCTCGCGGGGAAGCAGCCCAGGCCGGTGACCATCAAATCCCCGGAACAGTATCCGGACCTGGCGGGCAAGTACAAGCCAACCCTCGACTACGAAGGCGCGGTCGTGCGCAGTTGCCTGCACTGCCACCAGGTGCGCGAAGCCGAACGGACTCTGTATCGCGCGCAACGAAAACCCATCCCGGACGAAGTTCTTTTGCCATATCCGATGCCTGATGCGGTCGGCTTTTCCATCGACCCGAAATCAAATGCGCGAGTGAGCGCGGTGAGCGCTGGCAGCGCCGCTGAAAAAGCTGGTTTCGCTGCGAAGGACGAAATCCTCGCATTCGGCGGCCAGCCGATACTTTCGACCGCGGACATCCAGTGGGTCCTTCAACATACTCCTGCGCCCGGCCGCATTGCTGCCACGGTGCAGCGCGGAACGGAACGAAAAAACATCATCGTTGAACTGCCTGCTCAGTGGCGGCAGGGCAATGACATTTCCTGGCGCGCCACGACGTGGGATTTGCGGAAGATGGCCACCGGCGGCCTCGTCCTGAAAGAAGCCGCGGAACCGAGGCAGGGCCTTGGTCTCGTGGTCGATTACGTCGGCCAGTACGACGCGCACGCGGTCGGCAAGAAGGCCGGCTTCAAAAAGGGTGACGTGTTTCTCAGCGCGGGCGGGGAGAACAAGCCCATGACCGAGGGCCAGTTCCTCCGGTACATACTCCAAAGCAAAATGGCTGGCGAGAGGGTGCCCATCACCGTGCTTCGCTCAGGGGAGCAACTCGACCTGCAACTGCCGATGCAGTAAGCGCCTACAGCCTTGGCGCGCGGGGGATAAAGGGCTCTTTCCAAGGCAGCACGCCCCTGGTTTTCGTTGTGCGCCGAAACACTTTGTCTCCGCAGGTCACATAAAGATAACTCAAGTCCGGCCCGCCAAACGTCGCGTTCGAAAGCCACGCTTTCTGCGGTTTGCTGATGATCCCGTTCACGCGACCGGCCTGATCACAGAATTGCAGGCCCGCGGCAGTGGTCACGTAGAGCGTGCCGTTGGTGTCGACCGTCATGCCGTCTGCGCCGCTCTCCGTCGCGCCATCGGGCATGTGTAAATGAAAGTAGCGCTGCTTGTTCGTGAGCGATCCATCCGGCTGAATCTGGAACGAGTAAACGAATTGGCCCGCCGTGTCCGCAACCAGTAGCAGACTTTGATCGGGCGTGAGCGCGATGCCGTTTGGCCGCGTGATGCCCCGGTCCACCATCTTTTTCTCACCGGACTTGCTAACCAGCCAGATCTGTCGGTTACCGGGGTCGGTGAAATAAATGTCGCCCTTGCTGTTCACAGTGAGGTCGTTTGAATTCACTTCCTCGGCGACCGCCTTTGCCTTGCCTTCCGCGTCGTAGGCGACGATCTGCTTTTTGCTGTTGGCGCAGGCGTAAAGGGTTCCGTCCGGCCCGAACTTCAAGCCGTTGGCACCGCCGGTTTGGTCTGCGAACACCGTCGCCTTTCCGTCGGCGCTTACCTTGTGAATGCGGTTGTTGGGGATGTCGGAAAAGAACAGATCGCCCTTGTCGTTGACGACCGGTCCTTCGGTGAAGCGATGCCCCTCGCTGACGATTTCCCACGTGCTGCTCCCATCAAGGATGTTCAAGACGGGATGGCGCGCGCTCTGGCCCGCTTTGATCGCTTCCGGATAGTCGCGCCAGAGCCAGCGCAGCGCCTCCGGAAAAATCGCGCCACCGTGCCGGCCATTGTGGCCGCCATCGCCCCATTCGTGCTTCACGTCGTAACCCGCGAACGTCAGCGCCGAGAGCATGTCCTGGTTCGCCACCCACCAATCGCCGCCGTAGATATTCAGGTCGCTGCTGCCGTCCTGCAGGAACACACGGATCGGTTTCGGTTCAGTCTTGCGGATCAATGTTGGATAGTCGTTGCCGCCGCGCAGCCCGACATAAGTGCCGATGGTGCTAAACACCTTGCTGAATGCATCGGGGCGTTCCCACGCCGCGGTGAACGCGCAGATCGCGCCCGAGCTTGCGCCTGCAATTGCGCGCCCAGCGGTATTCGTCGTGATGTTGTACTTGCCTGCGACTTCCGGGATAATTTCCTCCAGGAGAAAGCGCGCGTACTGATCGCCCAGTCCGTCATACTCATAACTGCGATTGAACCGCGGCAGGGCGTTGGAGTGGGGCGGGGGAACAACGCCGGGATTGATGAACACGCCAATCGTGACCGGCATCTCCTTGCGGTGAATCAGATTGTCGAAGACCGTCGGCACGCGCCATTGGCCGTTGGTGCTTACGTAACCACCGCCATCCTGAAAGACCATCACGCACGCGGGCTTCGCCGCGTCGTATTGCGCGGGGACGTACGTCCACCAATCGCGCACCGTGCCGGGAAAGATCTTGCTCGTCCACGTGAGTTTGGTGACCTGGCCGCGCGGTACGCCCGCCTGCGGCATCGAATCCGGGCCGAGTTTATAATCGTCCGCGGCACTGGCAATGAACAGCGCCCCGAAAAACAAAAAAAACGTGATGCGAAAAAAGGTCATGGCGCGGATTGTGTGCTCCGCGCCATGACTGTCAAAGCTGATTCTTGATTAAACCTCGAAATCGAAAACCACGACCTTATCGATCACCAGCAGCGCCGCGCTCTTGAAGCGCTCGTGATCGGGATTCGTAAGATACGCATCCCGGGCTGCGGAGTCATGAAAGGTCATTACGAACCCGTGTGTGAAACCGTCGCTCAAATCTTCCGGGCTGTTGTTGGGACCGGCGACGTAGTCGTCGATGCCCGGAACGCTTTCACTTACGTCCAGAAGTTGATTGAAGATCTCATCAATCTGTTCCTGCGCGGTGCCTTCCTTGAATTTCAGCAGCGCGACGTGTTTTACTTTCGGCATAGTAGGTTCTTGCATCGTAAATCCTCCTTATTTTTTCTCCGCCAACGCGGCTTCAATTGCCTGCGTCACCTCGGGCGCGTCGGGCGCCACCTTCGGTTCAAAACGTTTGATAATCCGGCCATCGCGGCCAATCAAGAACTTTCCAAAATTCCATTTCACATCGCCGGGGAATGGCGAATCCTTTCCCGAGAGCGCCGCATACAATGGGTGTTGTTCCGGCCCCTTCACGTGGAGTTTATCGAACATTGGGAACGTCACGTTGTATTTTGTGGAGCAGAACTCCTTGATCTCGTCATTCGTGCCGGGTTCCTGTGACCCGAAATCATTGCAGGGAAAGCCCAGCACACTGAGCCCTTTGTCCTTGTACTTCTGGTGCGTTGCTTCCAGCGCTTTATATTGGGGAGTCAGTCCGCACTTCGAGGCGACGTTCACCACGAGTAAAACCTTGCCCTCATAGCTCTTCAGTGACGTGGCTTTCCCATTGATGTCCTTCAGCGGGATGTCCTGCAACTTCGCTTCGGCCAGAACCGAGCAGGCACTCAACAATATCGCCATAAACCAACTCAATTTCATGTCGGCAGTATTGCCACGAGCAAGTGAATGTCAAATTGCGATTTCAAATTTTCCTGCCTAGAGCCGGGCAATTTTCGCCAGCGTCGCCGTTGTCGATTTGCCCGGCACGAATGGGATGATCATGATTTTGCCGCCGCACTTTTCGACGGTGCGTCGTTCCTCCTGATTGAGCGTCTCCAGGGTGTAGTCGCCACCCTTCACGTACACATCCGGCTCAGCATGAGCGAGGAACCGGGTCGCGGTCGCTTCCGCGAAAATGCAAACTCCGCTGACGCTTTCCAGCGCGGCCAGTACGATCGCGCGGTCCTGCTCGTTGTTGATCGGGCGGTCCGCCCCCTTCAGTTTACGCACCGCCTCGTCGCCATTGACACCAAGGAGCAACGCATCCCCCAGGCTGCGAGCCTGTTCCAGGTAAGTGACGTGCCCTGCGTGAAGCAGGTCGAAGCAGCCATTTGTCACCACCAACTTGCGTCCGGCCTTGCGCAGTTGCGCTCGCCACTTCGGCAACGCGTCCCACTCCACGATCTTCTCACGAAAACTCACCTGCAAAGGATGGGGAATGGCCCTTCGGCTTGGCAATGGATTTCCGGGCCGCGCAGAAGCCCGGTCACGAGTCGATTGCCGGAAGTTAGTGATCCTGGAAGGGCTGTAAGCCGATTTCTGTCTGCGCCCTTGCGAGCGGAGAGAATCATTTGTCTCAGCAGCCAGTACCCGAGACCCGGCTCGCGCCGTGGAGCGGGCAGCTCCGTGGTCTCCTATTTGGCCTTGCTCCCGATGGGGTTTTCCGTGCCCCGGCGATTACTCGCCAGGCGGTGGGCTCTTACCCCGCCTTTTCACCCTTGCCGCTAACACACAGACTACAGCGGCGGTATTTTCTCTGTGGCACTTTCCGTCAACGCGGCCTTGCGACCGCGCCGCCCGCGTGTATCCCACCCGCACAAGCATGGGTTACGCGGCATCGCGCCCTTTGGAGTTCGGACTTTCCTCCCCGTGCCGAAGCACGGAGCGATTCTCCGCCCTTCCAGGATCGGCCACTACTCTGCCAGCTTTTTCGCCAATTTCAAGTGTGCCGTCGCTTGAAGCATGCGCCTGCTGCCCTTATGTTCTACGAAGTGACCGAGCCCAGGAAGCGTGTCGTAATCGGGTTAAGTGGAGGAGTTGATTCCTCCGCTGCCGCGAGGCTTTTGCTCGAGCAGGGATACGACGTGATCGGCATCACGCTCAAGCTCTGGCCGCAGGATTGCGTGTCGCGCGCCGAAGACAAATGCTGTGGCCCGCAAGCCGTGATGGATGCCCGCTCGGTCGCGCACACACTTGGCATCCCATACTACCTCATTGACGAAGCGGCTGATTTCCAGAAACAGGTCATCAACTATTTTGCTGAGGAGTACAAGGCGGGTCGCACTCCCAACCCGTGTGTTGTCTGCAATGAGCGCTTGAAGTTCGGCAATTTGATTAACCGCGCGCGCCAGCTCGGCGCTGAGTACATTGCCACGGGCCACTTCGCGCGCGTCGAGAATTCAGGCAATCGTTATCTCCTCAAGCGCGGGCGGGACGCGAGGAAGGACCAAAGCTACTTCCTTTTTTCGTTGCGGCAGGACCAGCTTGCGCGCGCCATTTTTCCTCTCGGCGAGTTGACCAAGAACGACACGCGCGAGATCGCCCGCGAAAGCCACCTCAAGACTGCCGACAAGGAGGAGAGTATGGAGATTTGCTTCGTGCCCGACAAAGACTACGGACGCTTTCTCCAGCAGGCGAAACTCGTCGAGAAGCATAAGGGGGACATTGTGGATCTCCAGGGACGCGTGCTGGGCCAGCACGAGGGCATCGAGTTTTACACGATTGGGCAGCGGAAGGGACTTGGTATCTCTTCGGCGCGGCCGCTCTACGTCGTTGATCTCGACCCTGCGAACAACCGCGTCATGGTGGGTGGGGAAAGCGCCCTCGAACGCGGCGAGTTTCAAGTTGAGCGGTGTAACTGGATTCCGTTCGTCACGCCGCCGTCGGAGGTGCCGGTCACCGCGCGAATTCGGTATAATCATCCTGGCACGCCGGCAACAGTCATTCCTGACTCCGACGGGAGCGCAACAGTGAAGCTGCACTCGCCGCAGCGCGCCGTGACGCCCGGCCAGGCTTGTGTTTTTTACCAGGACGATTTGGTGGTTGGCGGTGGGTGGATCGCACGACGCGGATGAAGACCAGACGGAATCAGATTGGAGGCCGCGCATCTGAATTGACCTGCGCGCCGACTCATCGTAGTGTGCACGTCATGGCCCGATCTTCTGAGACCACGCGCTTTGTGCGGGCGGCGATCAAGGCTGGCTTGCGCATGCAGCAGACCGCCGAGCGGGGCGCCCCCAATGACGGTGTGTCGCGCCTGCAGCAGATCAAGACGTCGGTGCGCAAAACTGAAAAGCGGCGGGAAAATAGATTGTGAAGAGCGTTGAGAAAGTCTGGTTGGCAGAAGTGCCATGGGAGAGTCTCGTGGGAATCAACAAGGCACTTTGCCAGGCCCAGCAGATCGAGTTCACAACGAACGCCAAAGGAATCAATATCGCAAAGCAGTGTTGGGAGGCTTCCGTAAAGAAATCCATGACCCTCGCCGACGTCCTCCAGGTTTGCCGCAAGTGCCATGACGCCGGCTCTTTCGTGTTCAACAATGGCAACACCTTCGGTAGCGTCGCCAAAACGCTCATCCAGGACTGGCTCAACAACCTTCCTCCTCTCGAAGCGGAGATCGTTCGGGCGACCGTCTCCCACTACGTGGTAGGTCTCGTCGGCAAGCGCGAATTGGGCGACGTGCTCAAGCACTTCGAGCCGGTGTTGAAGAAAACCGCGGCGCCGAAGGCGGCTCAGCCCCAGGCAGCGCCTGGGCCTCAACCTGGCGACTCAACTACCACCACAGCGCCGATCCAGAGAGCGCCCGCCAGCCAGGCGGTATGACCAACTTCCAAATAGCGCAGTTCGACGAACTCCCGTCGTCCCGCTGTCCTTGCGGTTTTGCGCGTCGCGCCTTTGCGGAACCCGGGCACGCCGCGAGCATGCACATCGTCGACATCGAAGCTGACTCACGCGCCCATTACCACAAGAAGATGACGGAGATTTACCTTGTCCTCGAAGGTGAAGGGCAGATGGAATTGGATGGCAGGTTGTTCCCGGTCAAGCCGATGACTGCGATCTACATTCGTCCCGGCTGCCGCCATCGCGCCGTCGGCAAGCTCAAGATCATTAACATTCCGGTCCCGGCGTTCGACGAGGCGGACGAGTGGTTCGATTAGCCACTGCAGCGCTCGCCGCAAAACCGCGAGAAGGCTCCTCCAAAAAGATTCTTCACGTCGCGCCGAATCTCCGCCTCGCTCACTTTCCAGCCGGTGTCGGCCAGGTCGCAGTATTTGTCCGCCAGGACCTTTGCGATGATGTGCCGCGAATGTCGCCATTTATAAATCAACTGGTCGAGCACGCGCGCGTCGGAGTGCTGCGGCGTCATGCTGAGTCCCACCAACTCAAGCCGCATTCGGGTCATCTCCTCGATGATGTGCGGCACGTTGGTGAACCACCAGCATCCGAAAACGTGCAGGTTGCGGAATTTGCGCGCGAGGACGCACAATTCGTGCTGGTTCTCCCGCGCGAGCACCGTCGCCAGGAACTTATTATCCGGAAACCCCGCGCAGAGTCTTTCCAGCGCGCCCAGTTTGCTTAGGCCCACGCCGTCCCCTGCCAACCGCAACTGTGGATTGACCTGGCGTTTCACGCCGAACATCAGTGCCATGGGCAGGTTCTGGTCGCGACAGTGTGGCAACACTGCTTTCTCCAGCAGTCGCGCCGCGAACGTGTCCGCGGGAAAGTCGAACTCCGGACCGAGCGATACCATCAGGTAATGCGCTTTAATGCGTTGCGTCCAGTCGTCGAGGAATCGTCGCACTTCACTGATCGTTTTTCCGGTGAGGCTCACGCCCACGTCGTAGCCCCATTGCTTCAACACTGGCGCCGTGTCGCCCCACGAAATAAGCAGGGGATCGATCCGTAATGCCGCCGTAAACCGTTCATCGCGCGTGAAGCCTTTTTCCCAGACGGGCCGTTCGACGTCGTCGAAGGGCGAGTTCGTCATGCAGATCTTCGTCACGCCTGCCAGTTCCATGCAGCGCGTGATGTAGTCTTCAACTTTCCATTGGCCGAACCACTCTCTTAGCGCGGGCAGGTCGCGTTCCCGCAGTTCAAGGCCCAACGCGTTCAGCGTTGTCAGCACGCCGCGACACGCCTCCGAAACCGGGGAATTGCGCACGAATAATGCTTCCCAAATCATGTCTGCCTGCGCTTGCTTCGCGAGCGACCAAAACTTTTCGTACGGCAAGTCGAAGTAACGAAAACCTTCCGCGACCAGGTAGTGATAGACCAGAAGTTCGTCGATTCCCCACAGCAACAACCCCCCAAACGCCCGATCATACAAATGCGTATGGATGTCCGTGACCGGCGTGGTCGCCACGATCTTTTCGACGACCGAGGGCAGGCTTTGCCGGTCAAGTCTGGGCTCTGTCATGTCATGAATGATGGCGGTGGGGGGTGGTTGCTGGCAAGCTTAGCTGCCGGACCGAGGAGGAAGCACGTAAGGTGGCAAGATTTTAACAATTCGTATACGGATTGCAAGCCTATTGTGGGGTTTTAATTAGGTAGCCGTACGCACGAAACGGCCCAGGGCTGGTAAATTGGTCGCAAGCTCGCCCGCCCTGGGCCGGTCGTAAGTGCGTGAACGGTGATCACCGTTCCCTCCGCATCATCCCACAGGCAATTTGCCGCATCCTTCAGCTTCTTGCCATGGGTGTTATGCCTGCTTTTTGCAGTGCGGAATCGTTCGAATCATGGCGCCTCCGATGCATTGCGGGGCGTTACTTCTTCTCCGCGTTGACGAGTTGCTCCGCGCGCGTTTTTTGTTCCGGGGACAGTTTCTTGTCGAGCACGGTGAGAAAAATCTGCGCGTCGGGATGGCCGTTGGTAGAGGCCAGCGCGACCCATTTATAGGCCTCAATGATGTCCTGCTGCACACCGTCGCCGTCTGCGTAACGTGCGCCAATCGCGTATTGCGCGGAGGCGATGCCATTTTGTGCTGCCTTGAGATACCATCTGGTCGCTTCCTTTGCGTCCTGCGCGACGCCTTCGCCGGCATCGTAGAGCGTTGCCAGGTTTAATTGCGCCTGGGCGTCACCCGCTTCCGCGGCCTTGCGGAACCACAGCGCGGCCTCGGCAACGTCCTGCTTTACCCCGCGGCCGGTGTCGAGCATCACGCCGAGATTGAATTGCGCCGCGACCTCCCCTTGCTCGGCTGCTTTGCGAAACCACTTCGCGGCCTCCACGTCGTTGGGGGGATTCTGCTGCGAATAGAGATACGCCGCGTGATATTGTGCCCTCGCGTGGCCTTGTTGCGCGGCCTTTAAGTACCACTTCAACGCTTCAACGTCGCTGCGTGCGACGCCCCGGCCCTGGTCGTACATAACTGCGAAATTAAATTGCGCGGTGCGGTCGCCGTTCTCCGCCGCGCGGCGAAACCAGAGAAGGGATTCGGCCAGGTTTTGTTCCACGCCAGTGCCACTGGCCAGCATCGTACCGAGATTGACTTGCGCTTCAGCGATTCCGTTCGTGGCCGCGAGCCGGTACCAGCGCACGGCTTGCGCCAGGTCTTTGGGGACGCCACTGCCCGTCTCGTGCAGCAATGCGAGGTTCAACTGTGCGCGCGGTTCTCCCTTTTCCGCCGCGGACCGAAACCACTTCGCGGCTTCGGCCGGATTTTTCTCGATGCCACGGCCTTCGCTGTAGGCAAAGCCGAGGTGGGATTGCGCGCGGGCGTGGCCCTGGACGGCGGCCTTGCGAAACCATTGCACGGCTTCCGTCGCGTTGGTTCCGAACACGGATTGGCCTTGCCAAAACGCCAGGCCGATTCGTTCCTGCGCGTCTGCGTTGCCGTGTTCCGCGGCGGCGCGAAACCATTTGGCGGCTTCGGCGGGGTCGGCCTTGACTCCGCGGCCCGTTTCAAGCAGCACCGCCAAATTGTATTCGGCGAGTGGCTCGCCTTTTTCGGCGGCGCGTCGAAGCCACTGCGCCGCTTCGGCGAAGTTCTGCGGCACGCCATCGCCCTTGAGCAGCAGCAATCCCAGTCGCGCCTGGGCTTGCGCCACGCCTTGCTGTGCCGACTTGCGATACAATCGCGCCGCTTCAGACGGACTCTTTGCGACGCCGTTGCCTTCGGCCAGCGCATTGGCCGCGTGAAGTTGAGCGATGATGTGGCCCTGATCGGCTGAAGCCTTGAGCCATTTGTACGCTTCAGCGGTATCTTTTTTCACGCTACGGCCATCGAGCAGTGCGACCCCAAGCTTAAACTGCGCTTCCGCGTGGCCCCTGGTCGCGGCCTCGCGCCACCACTTAGCCGCCTCAGCGAGGTCCTGCTTCACGAGGGTCCCCTCGGAATACGCTTTGCCGGTCAGATACTGGTCTTCAGCGTCGCCGCGTCGGGCGTTGCGCAGCCGGCCTTCGAAGAGTTGAAGTGCCGACATCTTGTCCAGCAACTCTTCGCGAAGCTCGTTGGCGGCACGATCGCCCGCGCCCGCCGCAGCGCTCAACCACACGTAACCCTCCGGCAAATCCTGGGGCATGCCGAGGCCTGCCGCTGCCGCCTTCCCAAAAGCGAGTTGCGCGCGCACGTCGCCGCCCTGTGCCGCCGCGCGAAACCACTTCGCCGCAGCGGCGTTGTCCTGCGGCACGCCCTGGCCTTTCGCGTAAAAGACCGCCAAATTATATTGCGCCGAGTGATCGCCACCCTCAGCTGCCTTCGTGAACCACTTGATGGCTTCGCCCATATCTTTGGCGACCAACGAGCCTTGCAAGTGCAATACGGCGAGATTGAACTGCGCCGCGGTATTTCCTCCTTCGGCGGCTTTGCGCAGCCATTCGACGCCTTTCGCCGGGTCGCGCTGCACCTCTTTTCCCGACAGGTAAGCCATGCCGAGCTTGAACTGCGCGGGGACATCACCCTTTTCCGCGGACGTGAGCAGGGTTTGCAGCGCCGGTGATAATGGCGTCACAGGCTTCGGTGCCTGCGCGGCAACATTCGTTACAACTGGGACGGTCGGATTCGTCGCTGCAGTTGCTGTGTTTGTGGACGGAGCCGGTTTTGGAAGGGCCGGCGCGTTCGTTGTGGGCTTTGGGGCCTGCGCCACAACGTTCGTCACGACCAGAGCGTTGGTTTTCGTCGGCGTCGCCACTGCGGTGGTCGGCGCAACAACGGGCGCCGAACCAGCCGGCGCATTCGTCGCGGGTTTGGGCGGAGCGGCGGGTTGATTTGGCACCGCCGCCGGTGGAAGGGGCGGGGGCGGAGCCTGTGCCCAGGCCGGGACGGCAAATCCCAGCAGCAAAACAAGTTGTATGCGTGGTAAAAACACCGACGACATTCTACCGAAGGCGCTGCCGCTGAAACAAGGCCAGAGGGTGAGAGGAGGGGCAGGTGTGAAAGTGGGAAAGCGGGAAAGCGAGAGAGGGACCGAGTGAAATCGGTGCCCAACGGGTTATTGACTGCATCATACCGGTCTCTGCCAGCACAAAAACCTTCTGTCACTGGTGGAACCCATGGCCTCAATGACTTGCGCATTGTCGAAGCCGGGCAACGCTTGTAAACGCTCCAGCAACGCTCGCTCACCGGTCGCACCTTGAGGGATGGCGCAACCTGTATCGGTGCCGTGCAGAACCCAGAAGACATCGGGCGCCATCGGTCCATCGCTGGTAGTCACGATCTCGACCCGCTGAAGGTCACTCCAGCCAACGCGCTCCGTCTTGCCGTCAGGCCGATCGCACGCAACCTCGATGTCGGAGATACGCACGATGAACCGGCTTTCGGGTTCAAGCCCACGTGATATCGCACTGCGGCGTCGCCAAATCAGGGCGAGGCTGACAACCAGGCCCGCTGCGATGATGGCAATATGGACCGGCTCGATTTGCATGAGACGCGCGAACGCAGCTAAAGGATATTTGGTTTCGTGTTTGATGCATCGTAAAACTTTGCAATTGATCGTCAAATATCGGGATCGGCGGCGGTGATGGTGTGATAAAGTGCTTTGAAAAGTGATAGTGTTCAGAACCCCCTTCGCGGCAGGCGCATGCGTTAGCATGGCGGTGTCGTACGCATTATGACTCTGCTGATCATCGCGGACGACGACGCGGTTGAGCGCCAGGTGCCTGATGCACGGGCTGATGTGCTTATTTCGTGTGGTGACGTAAGTGATTCTGTAATTTGTCGGGTCGCGGAGCGGTGCCAGTGCCAACAAATTCTCGCGGTCAAAGGAAATCACGATTCCAGCGGCGGTTTTCCCGCTCCCATCCACGACCTGCATCGCGATCGGGTGCAATTTCGCCAGCTGTGGTTTGGGGGCTTTTGCGGATCATGGAAATACAAGCTTCGCGGCAATTATCTTTTCGAGCAGCACGAGGTGGAGTCCCTCCTGTCAGGGTTTCCACCTGTCGATGTTTTTGTTGCCCATAATTCCCCCCGGCTCATTCACGACAAAGAGGATGAAGTGCATCACGGCTTTACGGCATTCAACAGTTATATTACGCGAACGCGGCCGCGATGGTTTATTCATGGCCATCAGCACATAAACGCTGAGAGCAGCCTCGATGGCACGAAGGTTGTCGGTGTTTTCGGCTATCGGTTTTTGGTCGTCCCGGATTGAGCGTGTACGGTTCTCCGCTTGCGCGCTGGCGTCGCATAATCGAAGTTGGGTCAAACTCGTATGCAAGATATCAAGAGCCCTCGCATTCTCTGGTTGAAAGGCAGTCTGTTTCTGTTCATCGGCGTCGTGTCGTCAGTGTTGATGTTCCTCGATACTCCGACGTTGCGGACTCTTCTGCTGCTCGCACTGGCAATCTGGGGATTTTGTCGCGCATATTATTTCGCCTTCTACGTCATTGAGCACTATGTGGATGCCCGATTTCGGTTCTCCGGACTCGTATCGTTTATTGCTTATGCATTGCGCAAGCGGTCGAGTCCCTGACCTATGGCATATTTACAGCGTCGGGAGGAAATAATTTCATGTTGGTGGAGCCATCGAGGCTGACCCGCCAAAGAGCATTGCTGCGAACATAGATGACCGAATCACGGTAGAATCGGGGGACACTGAAGTACTTATTTGTCGTTGGGGCGACCAAAATCTGATTTGTGCCGGTATCCAAATGACGCAGAAAGACACCGTCACTGGTTTTTCCCCCTTCCCGACCGCTGTAAAGGTATAGCCGTCCAGATGGATCAAGGTGGTCGGACCATTCAAATTTAAAACGAGACGAGAGCAGCTTAAGTGTGCCGTCGGGGCGTTCGAGCTTGATAAGAAATGATTCTTCTGCGAGCCACTTCTTGTGCGTGTCAGTTAAATAGAAGTCGTTCTCACGACCGTTCCAGATAGCAAAGGCGTGTGGTCGCGAGGTGCCAAAGGTTAAGTTGTTTTGTTCAAGGAAACCGTCGAGCTTCCCGAAAGTGATTAGCGGGGATGTTGCCTTTTTTTGAACATCATAAAGGACAAAATCGGAGTTAGTGGTTTCCAACAGAATCCGGGCATTGTCCCACCATCCACAAGCCGTCCCCGGCGCATCCAGCTTTCGGATTGAGCGCTCGTGCAAGTCGACGACGTAATAGTCCAGAAGCAGCGCTGTAAAGGCATAGCGAAAATCCGGAGAGGGAACAAAAGTGAGGTTCGGCGTCCCGGGAATGTTCCCCAGCCATTTTACGGTGTTGTTCTCGAGATCGAGCAGCCAGTACGCGCAAGCCTCGGAGTCGGCGGGTTTGAACTTGGTGATTTCGCCGAAGATCGGTCGCACGAGTTTCAAAAACTTTATCCAAAGCCTCTTCCAGGTGGGGATTGCCGCAGTCGGTTGAGAACACAATAACCGGTCAGCAAACAGCATCTCGGGCCAACCATTGGTGACACGCCCAATGACTCGGCGGTTCTCAATATCGAAAACAAGTATCTGCCAGTTTGTTCGGCCCGACAAGGCGCCGACCCACATCCTGCCTGCTTCGAACGGGCGGTACGCCAAAAAATCGTAGGTGATGTTGCTGATGGAGCCTGTGATCGGAACGTTCTTGAATTGAGGCGGATTCGAAGGAGGTGTGTTTAGTGATGGGAGAAGGAGGATTGCAAACGCCAACAAGATGATGGCCAGGCAGACGCAAGCAGTTCGCTTCAAAGCCTTGCCTGGGACCGGCCTTCCTTCGATTCCTCGTTTATCGTCGACGGCGGGCGTCATTTCGTCGAGCCTTCTTTCGGTAAATCGGATTTCGAAGAAGCCTTTGGCGCGCGAAGCAGGTTTTCGAGGAAGTCCACGTGGATCTTTCCGCCGAGGCCGTTCCACGGCAGGCAGCCCCAGGGTTTGGAAACGATGTCGATGTCGCCATCGGCATCCACGTCGGCCGCTTGCAGTTCATGGCCGCCAAGGCGCTTGTCGAGGAGGATACGCTCGGTGAATTTCCCGTCGCCGAGATTTTCCCACATAATCCAACGCGGGTTGGTGCGCCCGGCGGGAAGGAGTTCCTCCTGCTCGTTGGCGACGATGTCCAGCTTGCCGTCGCCAGTGAAGTCCGCGACCGCCAGGGCGTGCAGCGAGCCGTAGGTGAAGCTCTGCGGCAGTTCCTGTTTCGTCCATACGTTGCCTTGACCGTCGGGAGTGCGAAGGATGACTACTTTCGAATCGGTGATGTCAGCGTCGCACATGACGATGGTCTTCTTTCCGTTTCCGTCCATATCGGCGATCGCCGTCCGCATGCAGACGCCAAACGGACCCTTGCGGCCCATGGGGATGCTCGCGTGCGCGATCCATTCGATTCCCTTGCCGCCGCGGTTTTCAAACCAGGTGTCGCCCCGCACGATATCCACGTGCCCGTCGCCGTTAATGTCGCCGACGCCGGCGGGCGTAATGGCTCCGTGGATGCCGGCACCGATGGAGTGCCGTTCCCACCGTTGACGCGGGTCAGTGGGAATCCTGAACCATGAAAGACTGTTAAGGGACGTGCGCTCGTCGCCCATCATCACGATGTCTTTGCGTCCATCAGCATCGATGTCGGCGGCGATGATGTCGTGCGCGCCGCTCGCGTTCGTCGCAAACTCGATGCGCTCCCACTTGCCGTCGCGCGGATTACCGGGGTTGCGAAACCAAACGCCGCTGCAAACGAGGTCGGGCCAGCTATCGCCGTCCACGTCGAGCGCCGCGAGGCCGACATCCGACTGGAAGCCAGTGCCGACGTCGTGCCGTACCCAATGGTCGGCGCGCTGAAACTCAAACCAATAAAGCCGCTCCGGTTTCGGTTGGCGACCACCCAGCACGAAGTCGAGATCACCATCGCGATCAATGTCCACGAGTGCGGTCAAGCCGTAGTCGCCTTGCAGGCGTTCGTTCTGCGGAAGCGTTTGGTCGATAAAATGGTGTCGGAATTCGGGCTTCGTTTCGGCCGCGCGCGCGGTCGAAACGAGGAGCAGCAGCGCGAGCAGTTTGGTTGTCATGGGGGAAAAGTGGCACGTCCAGTAATCAGTAATCAAGTAATCGGTAATCAGTAAGCGGCGCTCCGCGAGGAATGTGAGTCACGGGCCGCGTACGCGGAGCAACGAAGTCTTTCATCGAATATGCACGACGAGAAGTGCCGCCTCGTTACCTCGTCGGCTACTATATAGACGACGCGGAGGCGCCAATAGTTTTGCGTCTTTTGCGTTGAACGATGTATTCTCGCGCCCACATGCGTTGCCTTTTGTTCCTGGTTTGCGGAGTCCTCTGCGTGCGGGCCGCCGAGTTCGACTTGTTGATCAAGGGCGGGCGGGTGGTCGATGGCACGGGTAATCCGGCATTCTTCGCGGATGTGGGCGTGAAGAACGGGAAGATCGTGGCGCTTGGGAAGTTGTCGGGGACGGGGGAGCGCGAGGTGGACGCAAAGGGAAAAGTGGTATGCCCGGGATTCATCGACGTGCATACCCACGCCGAGGAGGTCGATGAGCTACCGCGGGCGGAGAACTTCGTGCGGATGGGCGTCACCACCATCGTGCTGGGCAACTGCGGTTCGTCGGTGCTCGATGTGGGGGCATTTTTCAAACGGCTCGAAGCGACCAACATCTCGGTGAACGTGGCGACCCTGGTGGGGCACGGTTCGGTGCGCTCGAAGATCATGGGCGGATCGTTCATGCGGCCGCCGACCGAGGATGAGCTCGCGCGCATGAGGAAACTGGTGGAGCAGGGGATGAAAGATGGCGCGGTCGGGCTCTCGACCGGGCTGATCTACCTGCCGGGGACGTTCGCGAAAACGGAAGAGATCATCGAGCTTGCAAAGGTGGCGTCGCAATTCGACGGGGTTTACGCCAGCCACATGCGGAGCGAGGGCGAGGAGATTTACGACGCGCTCAATGAAGTTTTCCGCATCGCGCGCGAGGCAAGAATCCGCGCCGAGATTTCGCACATTAAACTGTCCGGCAAACAAAACTGGGGACAGCCGGACAAAGTGCTGGAGGCGATCGAGCGCGCGCGCGCCGAGGGACTCGACATCACGCATGACCAATATACCTACACCGCGTCGAGCACCGGCATCAGCCAGCTCGTGCCGGAACACGCGCGCGAGGGCGGCAAGTTCAAGGAGCGCCTTGGCGATCCGGCGCAAAAGCAAAAGATCGTTGCCGAAATGAAAGAGAAGCTTCGCCGCGGCAAACGCGACGACTACTCATACGTGATGATCGCGGAGTACAAGGCAGACCGGTCTCTGAATGGACTGAACGTGGTCGAAGCCGCGCGCAGGAAGCGTGGATCGGATTCAGTCGATGAGCAGATCGAACTCATCCTTGAGATGCAGGCGAATGGCGGCGCGAGCGGCGTGTTCCATGGGATCAATGAAGATGATTTGCGAGTTTTCCTGAAGCATCCGAACACAATGTTTGCGTCAGACAGTGGTATTCGACAGTGGAAGCAGGGCGTGCCGCACCCCCGCGGCTACGGGAACAACGCGCGCGTGCTGGCGCGGTACGTGCGCGAGTTGGGCGTGCTCCGCCTCGAAGACGCGGTGCGGCGCATGACATCGCTGCCGGCCTCGGTGTTTCGCCTGGGCGATCGAGGCGTGGTGCGCGAAGGTGCCT
>Ga0105340_1000223_pt1 | contig 28296 bp, 28 predicted proteins | sample EasRivMeERMLT700_FD_89676 | JGI IMG/M metagenome (GOLD analysis project Ga0105340, IMG submission 89676) | Soil microbial communities from meander-bound floodplain in the East River, Colorado, USA - East River MetaG ERMLT700 | ecosystem: Environmental > Terrestrial > Soil > Floodplain | place...
TCAGCGCGATGGTCGAGCCCGGCCCGGGCGTGCCGTGCAGGCTGTGGCAATCGCTGCACGCGACATCCTGCTTGCGGTGGGCGCCGGAATCCCAGAACGCGAGGTGGCGGTCGCCCTGATGGCAACTTAGGCACACCGCGGCCTTGCGCTCGGCCGGCTGGGCCTTGTTGTTGAAGCCCAGGATCCCGCCGGCGCCTTTGCCGCCGCCCGCGGCGACGTGCGCGTCGGCATTGCCGTGGCAGGTCTGGCAGTCCGGGCCTTTCAGGTTGCCGCCCTGGCCGTGCTTCGTCCTCAGGTAGCTCTCGACGTGGTCCGCGTGGCAGTTCTGGCAGACCGCGGCTTCGGGCGCTGGTTTTCGCTGCGCCGGCGCCTGCGCGGATGCGGGCGCGACTCCCAGAAGCAAGCCGGCGGCGACAACCGTCAACAGCCGCAATGCCGTGAAGCCGGTGAGACAGGCCATGCCGCTCTCCCTTCGACCGGTGCGTCCCAGTGCCCGGGAAAGCATGCCATCGAGGATCGCCAATTTGGGCCGCTTACTTCGAAGCCTCTTGACCCAGATCAAAACCGCGCCGGCGACGTTCCGGCAAACGAAGTGCGAGCAGGATTGACCTGGATCAACAACCAGGAATGGCATTGCGCAACACTGGGCTTGAGCAGCAAGGAGGCTGCCATGACGGCAATGCGCGCAGTCGCAGACCCCGCACGCGACGCCCGCCTGGTGCGCGGCGTAATCGCCAACCTCACGCTGTTCGCTGGGGTAGCGCCGGGCCACGTCTGCGCGCTCGCCAAGCAGTCCTGGGCATTGCCGGTGCCGCGCGGAGCGGTCATCGCCCGGCGAGGGAGCCCGCTCCAGGGCGCCTTCGCCCTTGCCTACGGCTTCGTTGAGCTTGCGCTGCGCAACGCAGACAGCGTGGAGCGGGGGCTTCGGTTCGTCGCTCCCGGCCAGACCTTCGGCGAGGCTACGGCGCTGCTGGGGCGCGTATCCAAGTACGACGCCATCGCGCTTGCCGAGTCGAAGCTCATCGTCATCCCTTCAGCGGCGCTTTTCGAAATGATGGACCGTGATGCGCGCTTTGCCCGCTCATTGCTGATGACGCTCGCCCGGCGCGAGCTCGACCTGCTCGCCGAGATCGAGTCCGCGACGCTGCGGCCTGCCGAGCAGCGGCTCGCCTGCTATCTGCAGTCGCTGGCGGATTCGGCCGACTCCGCAGCGGCATGCACGGTCAGGTTGCCGGTCAGCAAGACCGCGATTGCTTCGCGGCTCGATATGAAAAAGGAGACGCTTTCCCGGCTTCTGCGCTCGCTCGCGCAGCGCGGCCTGATCGCCGTGAAGCAGCGCGAGATCACGCTCCTCGATCGCGCAGCCCTGGCGCAGATCTCCCGCTAGTGGGACCGACTTGCACCGCCAGAGCACGCGATTCGGGACTGGTCGCCCGGGTCGTCGCCAGCGTGGCCCTGTTTGCCGGCTTTCCGCCTGCAATCCTTGCGAGCGTCGCAAGGCAGTCCTGGGCATTCGCCGCCCCGCGCGGCGCGACGTTCCTGGCGCGCGGCGCGCTCCTGCCCGGAATCCTTGCGCTCGCCTACGGCTCCGCGAAGCTGGCGCTGCGCGCGCCGGACAACGAGGAGCGCGTGCTGCGGCTCGTGTCGGCCGGCCAGACGTTCGGCGAATCGGCCGCGCTCCTCGGGCGCGCGAGCGCCTATGAAGCGATCGCGCTTGCCGAATCGAAGCTGGTCGTCATTCCGGTCGCCCAAGTGCTGTTCCTGCTCGAGCGCGATTCGCGGTTCGCCCGCCAGCTCGTCACCGCGCTGGCCGAAGCCAAGCTCGGGCTCCTCTCGGAGCTCGAGGCGACCACCCTGCGGCGCGGCGCGCAGCGTCTCGCGCACTATCTGGGCTCCCTCGCCGAGCCAGCGCAGGTGCCCGGGCAGTTCGTCGCGAGGCTGCCGGCGAGCAAGACCCTGATCGCGTCGCGGCTCGACATGAAAAAGGAAACCCTGTCGCGGCTGCTGCGCTCTCTCGCCCGGCAGGGCGTGATCGAGGTGCGGCGCAGGGAAATCGACATTCTCGACCGCGAGCGCCTCGCGCAGATTGCGCCGTTCGACGGCGAGCCGCACCCCGTTTTGACCTAGGTCAAGCGCTCGCCTACGGATCGGTGGATTCCGGATCCGGTCCGGTCACACCATGCCCGTTCGGCAGCATGCGGAGGCTCGGATGAAACGCCATTCGATCGTGCCTGCAGTGGGGCCCTGAGGACGCGGGCTTTGCATGAGAGTCGCGCTCTTCGTCCCCTGCTATGTCGATGCCTTCTTTCCGAAGGTCGGAATCGCGACGCTCGAGCTCCTCGAGCGCTTCGGCGTCGAGGTGGAATACCCGCTCGACCAGACCTGCTGCGGCCAGCCGATGGCGAACGCCGGCTGCCAGGACGAAGCCGCCGCGACCGAGAAGCTGTTCGTCAGGAACTTCGACGGCTACGACTACATCGTGACACCCTCGGGAAGCTGCGCGCACCACGTGCGCGAGCACCTGAGCGCCATCGGCAAGACCGCCAAGGTGAAGAAGGTGCGCCGCCGGACCTGCGAGCTGGTCGAGTTCCTGCACGACGTGCTGCGGGTACGGGAGTTTCCGTGGGCGAGATTTCCGCACAAGGTCGGGCTGCACGTCGGCTGCGCCACCCTGCGGGGCCTCGGCGCGGCGAAGATGTCCGAGATCGATGGGCCGGCGTTCTCGAAGCCCCTCACCCTGCTCTCGCGCGTGAAGGGGATCAGCGTCGTCGCGCCGTCGCGCCCCGACGAGTGCTGCGGCTTCGGCGGCACGTTCTCGGTGTTCGAGGAGCCGGTCTCGGCACGCATGGGCTACGACAAGGTGAACGACCACAGGAACGCCGGTGCGCAATACATCGTGTCGCAGGACATGTCCTGCCTCATGCACCAGAAAGGCTGCGCCGAGCGCCTCGGCCTGGGCCTCAAATTCATTCATATCGCGCAGGTCCTGAACGGGACTGCGGCATGAAGCGCATCGATCACGCCGAGGCGTCTTCGCGCTTCATCGCGGCGAAGGAGCATGTCGAGTTCCACGACCGTCGCCTCTGGGACCTGCGCCAGAAGCGTGACCGGGAGGCCTTCCGGATCCCGGAATGGGAGGAGCTCAGAACGCTCGCCTCGACGATCAAGGAGCACACCCTCGCGCGCCTGCCCGACTATCTCGCGCAGTTCGAGCGCAATGCGACCGCCAACGGGATGCGCGTGCACTGGGCGCGCGATGCGGCAGAGCACAACCAGATCGTCCATGACCTGCTGAGCGCGCACGGCGCGCGCACCCTGGTGAAGAGCAAGTCGATGCTCACCGACGAATGCGAGATGCGCCCGTTCCTCGAGACCCGCGGCATCGAGATCGTGGAGACCGACCTGGGCGAGCGCATCCAGCAGCTCGACGGCGAGCCTCCCAGCCACATCGTGGTGCCCGCCGTCCACAAGCTGCGGACCGACGTGGCGCGGGTGTTCGCCCGGACCCTCGGGACCGACCCGAAGAACAGCGACGTTTCCTATCTCGCCGAGAGCCAGCGCCGCCACACGCGGCCCTATTACCTCAAGGCCGAAGCCGGCATGACGGGCGCCAATTTCGCGGTCGCGGAGACCGGCAGCTTCGTGGTGTGCACCAACGAGGGCAACGCGGACTTGAGCGCGAACCTGCCGAAGCTGCACATCGCCTCGATCGGCATCGAGAAGATGATTCCGCGCATCGCCGACCTCGGGGTGTTCATCCGCCTGCTTTCGCGCAGCGCGCTCGGCTCGCCGATCACCCAGATCACCTCGCACTGGCGCGCCCCGCGTCCGGGCAGCGAGATCCACGTCGTCCTGGTCGACAACGGCCGCTCGGAGCGCCTGGGAATGCGGGACTTCTGGTATTCGCTCAAATGCATCCGCTGCGGAGCCTGCATGAACACCTGCCCCGTCTACCGGCGCAGCGGCGGCCTGAGCTACGGCGCCACCTACTCGGGGCCGATCGGCGTGATCATCGACCCCGCTTTCAACCTGCGCAAATACAGCGCGCTGCCGTTCGCCTCGACGCTGAACGGCAGCTGCAGCAACGTCTGCCCGGTCAAGATCAACATCCACGAGCAGATCTACAAGTGGCGGCAGATCATCAACGAGCGCAACCAGCTTCCGATCGTGAAGAAGGAAGCGATGCGGATGGCGGGCAAGGTGCTCTCGAGCCCCAAGCTTTACCGCGCCGCGGTGAAGGCGGCGAACGCAGGCCTCGAGTACCTGCCGCGCAGCATGATCTACAACCCGTTCAACGCCTGGGGACGGCAGCGGGATCTACCCAAGGCGACGAGCACCACGTTCCGCGACTGGTATGTCAAGCACCGGAGCGCAAAGAAGTGAACGCGCGCGACGACATCCTGGCGCGCCTCGGCCGCAATCTTCCGGCCTGCCCGCCGCTGCCCGAGATACCGCTTTTCGATTCTTCTTCTTTCGACCTGGAGGGAACGTTCCTGGAAAACCTCGCCCGAATGGGCGGCGAGTTCGTCGAATTGCCGCCACACGGGACCCAGGCCTGGATTCGCGAGAAGTTCCCCGGCGCAACGGTGATCTGCTCCGCAACGCCGGAAGTCGCCGGCAATCGTCCCCTCGAGTCGATCCGCGACCCCAGGGAGCTGGAGGATGTCGACGTGGGCGTGGTGCGAGCGCGCTTCGGCGTGGCAGAGACGGGCTCGGTCTGGCTGAGCGAAGCCGAATTCAAGGTCGATGCGCTCGGCTTCCTGTCCCAGCACCTCGTGGTGCTGCTCGACATGGGGAAGCTCGTGCCGAACCTGCACCATGCGTATCGGGACTCCGGGTTCCACGAAGCCCGCTATGCCGTCTTGATGACAGGCCCTACCGCCACCGCGGACATCGAAGGCATCCTGGTGCGCGGCGCCCAAGGCATCCGCAGCCTGACCGTGGTGGGATGTTGAGCCAGATCAACATGCACGCACCCGGCGCACGGTACTAAGGAGCATGTTCCAGATTCGCATCCACGGCCGTGGAGGACAGGGCGTCGTGACCGCCGCGGAGATGCTCTCCGTCGCCGCATTTCTCGAGGGCAAGCACGCGCAGGCGTTCCCGAGCTTCGGCTCGGAGCGCACCGGCGCTCCGGTGGTCGCGTTCTGCCGCATCGACGACAAGGAGATCCGCCTGCGCGAGCCGATCATGCAGCCCGATGCGCTCATCATCCAGGACCCGACGCTGCTGCACCAGGTGGACGTGTTCGCGGGGCTCGCGCCCGGCGGCACGATCCTGATCAACACCGCCCGTGGCTTCGCCGAGCTCGGCTTGAAGGATTTCGTCGAGAAATTCAAGGCCTGCGCGGTGCCGGCCACCGACCTCGCGCTGAAGCACGTCGGCCGCCCGCTGCCGAATGCGGCGCTGCTTGGGGGATTTTCGGCGCTTTCAGGCAGGCTCGCCCTGGAGTCCGTGAAGGCGGCGATCCGCGAGAAGTTTTCCGGCAAGGTCGGCGAGGGAAACGTGGCTGCGGCAGGCGCTGCGCACGAATACGTGCTGAAGGAGCTTCATGCTGAAGCAGCTTGAAGGCTCCCACGCAGTGGCCGAAGCGGTGGCGCTGTGCCGCCCGGAAGTCATCTGCGCCTACCCGATCTCGCCGCAAACGCACATCGTCGAGGGGCTCGGCGAGATCGTGAAGTCCGGCGCCCTCTCGCCGTGCGAATTCATCAACGTCGAATCCGAGTTCGCCGCAATGTCCGTGGCGATCGGCGCCTCGGCGGCCGGCGCGCGCGCCTACACCGCGACCGCGTCGCAGGGGCTGCTCTTCATGGCCGAGGCGCTGTTCAACGCCTCGGGGCTCGGCCTGCCGATCGTGATGACGGTGGCCAACCGCGCCATCGGCGCGCCGATCAATATCTGGAACGACCACACCGACTCGATGTCGCAGCGCGACTGCGGCTGGATCCAGCTGTTCGCCGAGACCAACCAGGAAGCGCTCGACCTGCATATCCAGGCCTTTCGCCTTGCGGAAGAGTTGTCGCTGCCGGTGATGGTGTGCATGGACGGCTTCATCCTCACGCACGCCTACGAGCGCGTCGACATGCCGAGCCAGCAGCAGGTCGACGCCTATTTGCCGAAATTCGATCCAAGGCAGATCCTCGATCCCGCCGAGCCGGTCTCCATCGGCGCGATGGTGGGCCCGGAGGCGTTCACCGAGGTTCGCTACCTCGCGCACGTGAAGCAGATGCAGGCGCTGGAGCTCATTCCCGGGTGGGCGGCCGAGTTCCGCCGCGCCTTCGGTCGCAACGCCGGCGGCCTGGTCCATCCCTACGCGATCGAGGACGCCCAGACGGTGGTCGTGGCGCTCGGCTCGGTCCTCGGCACGGTCAAGGACACCGTCGACGAAATGCGCGCTCAGGGCGTGAAGATCGGCGTTCTCGGCGTGACCTGCTTCCGGCCGTGGCCGCACGCGGCCGTGCGCACGATGCTCGGCGGCGCGCGGCGCGTCGTAGTGCTGGAGAAGAGCCTCGCGGTGGGCGTCGGCGGCATCGTTTCTACCAACGTGCGCACCGCGCTCACCGGGCGCGCTATCCCGGTGTACGACGTCATCGCCGGCTTAGGCGGCCGCGCCATCACCAAGGCCTCGCTCGCCCGTGCGTTTGCCCTTGCGATGAACGATCAGCTCGATCTCACGACCTTCCTCGATCTCGAACGCGGGGTCGTGGAGCGGGTGCTCGCGCGCGAGCGCGAAGTCCGCCGCAGCGGCCCGATCGCCGAGAACATCCTTCGGGAGGTCGGTATGGGCGCGGCGGGTACCGGGTAGGAGGCGGCCGATGGCGTTCCAACCGATCAACTTCTATCAGACCGGCACGTTCACCGTCGGGAACCGGCTGCTTCCGCCGGAGACCCGCTCGGTGCAGGCGAACATGCGCCGCACCAACTCGCTGAACTCGGGCCACCGCGCCTGCCAGGGCTGCGGGGAAGCGCTCGGCGCGCGCTATGCGATCGACGCGGCGATGAATGCGACCGACAACCAGCTGGTCGCGGCCAATGCGACCGGCTGCCTCGAGGTATTTTCGACGCCCTATCCCGAGACCTCGTGGCAGATCCCGTGGATCCATTCGCTGTTCGGCAACGCTGCGGCGGTCGCGACCGGGATTGCTGCTGCTCTCAAAGCAAAAAACAAGACCAATGTCCGCGTGATCGCCCAGGGCGGCGACGGCGCCACGACCGACATCGGCTTCGGCTGCCTGTCGGGGATGTTCGAGCGCAACGACGACGTGCTCTACATCTGCTACGACAACGAGGCGTACATGAACACCGGGGTGCAGCGCTCCTCGGCCACGCCGCCCGCCGCGCGCACGGCGACGACGATGGCGGTCGGCGAGCAACCGGGAAACAGCTTCGGACAAGGCAAGTACCTGCCGGCAATCGCGATGGCGCACGGCATCCCCTACGTCGCCACGGCCACGGTCGCGGAGCTGCACGACCTCGAATACAAGGTGCAACGCGCGATGGCGCTCCGTGGCGCCCGCTACATCCACATTTTCGTGTCGTGTCCCCTCGGGTGGGGCCACGCCTCGAACGACTCGATCCGGATCGCGCGCCTGGCGAAGGAGACCGGACTGTTCCCGGTGTTCGAAGCGGAGCACGGCGAGGTCGTGAGCGTCTCCAGGATCCGCAGACGAACTCCCGTCGAGGAATACCTCAAGCCGCAGCGGCGTTTCGCGCACCTGTTTTCCCCTGTCCTGAAGACGGACCTCATTGCCCGGATCCAGGCCGCGGCCGACCGCAACATCCGCAAGTTCGGCCTGCTCGCGGAGGCTGCATGATGCGCAAGCCCTTCGCCATCACCCTCGACCCGGGCTCGAGCCTCGCCAACCATACCGGCACCTGGCGGACCGAGCGGCCGGTCTACGTCGACCGGCTGCCGCCCTGCAACGCCGCCTGCCCCGCCGGCGAGAACATCCAGGGCTGGCTTGCGCACGCAGAGTCCGGCGCCTACGAGGCGGCGTGGCGCAAGCTGACGGAAGACAACCCCTTCCCCGCCGTCATGGGACGCGTGTGCTACCACCCGTGCGAGACTTCCTGCAACCGGGCGACGCTCGACAGCGCGGTCGGCATCAACTCGGTCGAGCGCTTCCTCGGCGATGAGGCGATCAAGCGCGGCTGGACGTTCGCCCCTTCATCCGTCGATTCCGGAAAGAAAGTCCTCGTGGTGGGCGCAGGGCCCTCCGGCCTCGCCGCGGCGTACCACCTCGCTCGCGCGGGACACAAGGTCGAGATCCACGATGCGGGGCCGTTTGCCGGCGGCATGATGCGCTTCGGAATCCCCAAGTATCGCCTGCCGCGCGACGTGCTCGACGCGGAGATCCGGAGAATTGTCGAGCTGGGGGCCGAGATCCGGCTGAACACCAAAGTGAGCAGCATCCTGGAAACGATGAAGCAAGGCCGGTTCGACGCCGCGTTCCTCGCGGTCGGCGCGCACATCGGCAAGCGGGCCTATATCCCGGCAGGCACTTCGGCGCGCATCCTCGACGCGGTGTCGGTGCTGCGCTCGATGGAAGGCGAGGAAAAGCCGATGCTGGGCCGGCGCGTGGTGGTCTACGGCGGCGGCAACACCGCGTTCGACGTGGCGCGCACCGCGAAGCGCCTCGGCGCTGCCGAGGCCATCGTCGTCTATCGGCGCACCCGCGAGAAGATGCCGGCACACGATTCCGAGCTCGAAGAGGCGCTGCAGGAAGGCGTGATGGTCAAGTGGCTTTCCACCATCAAGCACGCGGGCGACACGGCGCTTACCGTCGAGAAGATGGTCCTCGACGAAAAGGGCTTCCCGCAGCCCACCGGGGAGATCGAGACGCTTGAAGCCGACTCGCTGGTGCTCGCCCTCGGCCAGGACGTCGATCTCGGTCTTTTGGACAATATCCCTCAAATCGAAAAGCAAGATGGCGTGGTCAAGGTCGCCTCCAACATGATGACCGGGTACGCCGGCATCTTCGCCGGCGGCGACATGGTGCCTTCCGAACGCACCGTCACGGTGGCTGTCGGTCACGGCAAAAAGGCGGCGCGGCATATCGACGCGTGGTTGAAAGGCGGAGTCTTTTCAAAGAAACAGAACGGCGAAACGGCGACTTTCGACAAGCTCAACCCCTGGTACTACTCCGACGCGCCGAAGACGCTGCGGCCGCTGCTCGACCTCGTCCGGCGCCAGTCCACGTTCGATGAGGTGCAGGGCGGGCTGGACGAGAGCAACGCGCTGTTCGAGGCGCGCCGCTGCCTGTCGTGCGGCAACTGCTTCGAGTGCGACAACTGCTACGGCGTGTGCCCCGACAACGCGGTGATCAAGCTCGGGCCGGGCAAGCGCTTCGAGTTCAACTACGACTACTGCAAGGGCTGCGGGCTGTGCGCTGCGGAATGCCCCTGCGGCGCGATCAAGATGATTCCCGAGGAGATCTGAATGAAGACAGCGACGTTCGATGCCGATGAAATGCTGAAAAACCTCGCCGCCGAGACCGTCAAGCAGGGCGAGAACCTGCGCGCGCGCGTGCGCGACGTGACGCTCGGCGCCCTGCGCAGCCGCGAGCTCAGCCTCGCCCGGATCAGGCAGGTGCTGAAGAGCGTCACCCAGGGCGTCAACCTGGGCGCCGCCACGATCAAGATCAATCCCGGGCAGGTCCTGGAAGATGCGCTGGCCGGCATGGATGACGCGCTGCTGAAGGCGGTCCAGGCGAACCGGCTCGCGCTACAGCAGCTCGCGGCGCAGGGCCGGAGCTTCCGCGAGAGCCACGTGAAGAAAGCGCTGGACGACCTCGAGCGGCTCGAGGACGAGTTCCTGAACACCGTCAGGGACGCCTCGAAGCGCGGCGGCGAGCAGATGAAGGCGCAATGGGCCGCGCTTCTCAAGGACCGCGAGAATTCGGGCACGGCAACGGGCGCCCAGGTCACCGCCGCCATGGAGCAGCTCGGCGAGCAGATGCGCTCGGCGATGCGAGCGCAGCGGCGCGCAGCGGTCAAGACGGCCCAGGTGCTCAGCGAGAACTTCACCACGCTCGCGAGCGGCATCCTGATCGGCATCACCGAAGGATTGCAGCAGGGCAAGGCGGCAGCGCCCAGGCGGGACGATGGCTAACGGCGGGCAAGGCATCGCCCTGCTACGCGATCCCCTCCTCAACAAGGGGACCGCGTTCACGCGCCGGGAGCGCGAAGCGCTTGGCCTGCGCGGGCTGCTGCCGCCCCACGTTCATACGCAGGACGAGCAGGCGCAGCGCTTCCTCGCGCACCTGCGCGGCCTGCCCAGCGAGCTCGAGAAGTACATCGATCTCAACGCCTTGCACGACCGCAACGAGGCGCTGTTCTTTCGCGTGGTCGGCGAGCACCCGGACGAGATCCTGCCCCTCATCTACACCCCCACCGTGGGGCTCGCCTGCCAGCAGTTCGGCCACATCTTTCAGAGGCCGCGCGGCCTGTTCATCGGGGCCGACAATCGCGGCCGCATCGCCAGCGTGCTGCGCAACTGGCCCGAGCGCGACATCGGCATCATCGTGCTCACCGACGGGGAGCGCATCCTCGGGCTCGGCGACCTCGGCGCGAACGGCATGGGCATCCCGGTGGGCAAGCTCTCGATCTATACCGGCTGCGCCGGCGTGCATCCGAAGCGTTGCCTGCCGGTGATGCTCGACGCTGGCACCGACAACGAGGCATTGCGCGCAGACCCGTTCTACGTCGGCCTGAAGCGCAAGCGGCTGCGCGGCCGGGCGTACGACGAGCTCGTCGACGAGTTCGTGGCCGCGGTGCAGAAAGTGTTTCCCGGCGCGCTCATCCAGTTCGAGGACTTCGCCAACCGCAATGCCTTCAGGCTTCTGGAGCGCTACCGCGATCGCGTGTGCACCTTCAACGACGACATCCAGGGCACCGGCGCCATGGCGCTCGCCGGGCTCTACAGCGCGCTGCGCATCACGAGATCGACGTTGCCGGAACAGCGCATTCTTTGCCTCGGCGCCGGAGAGGCGGCGACCGGCATCTGCAACATGGTGGCGTCGGCGCTGGTCGACGAGGGCCTGCCGCAGGACGAAGCCCGGCGCCGCTGCTGGCTCTACGACGTGCGCGGCCTGGTGGTCGCCAGCCGTAGCGACCTCGGCGAGGAGCAGAGAGCCTACGCCCACCAGCACGCGCATCTCAAAGGCTTCGCCGCCGCCGTGAACGCGCTGCGGCCGACCGCGATCATCGGCGCGGCCGGCGTCGGCGGCACCTTCACCAAGGCGGTCATCGGGTCGATGGCGCGCATCAACCGGCGTCCGATCGTGTTCGCGCTTTCGAATCCGACGTCGAAGTCCGAGTGCACCGCCGCGCAGGCCTACGCCTGGTCGGCGGGCCGTGCGCTGTTCGCCTGCGGCAGCCCTTTCGATGCAGTGACCTTCAAGGGCAAGACCTACGTGCCGCGGCAAAGCAACAACTCCTACATCTTTCCCGGCGTCGGGCTGGGCGTGATCACGAGCGGCGCGCGCCGCGTCACCGACGAGATGTTCCTCGCCGCCGCGCGAGCGCTGGCCCGCCAGACCGCGAAGGCCGATCTCGCGCAGGGCAGCCTGTATCCGCCGCTCGCGCGCATCCGCGACGTCTCGGCGCACATTGCGGCCGCGGTCGCGGACGTGGCCTACCGGCGGCGCCTCACTCCCGGACGCAGGCCGCCGAGCCTGCTCGCACACATCCGCGCGCAGATGTACGAGCCGCGCTACCCGCGCTACGCGTAGGCGCGGCGCCTCAGCGTCTCAAGCTACTCGGGAAATCGATAGGCCGCGTGGCAGGCGACGCACCGGCGCAGGTTGTCGGCTAGCGCCGTGAGCACGCGATCGCGGCCGCCGGACTGCTCCGCGTGCAGCGCCATTTCGTCGAACGCCGCGTGCGTGGCCAGGCCGAGCGCGCGGAATTCGGGCGGCACCTTCCTCGCCACGCTCGCGGCGGCCGAGCCCGGACCGGCGATCTGCGCGCGATGCACCTCCGAGCCCGCCGCGCGCGCGGCAGCGGCCACGTTTTTCATGTCGTCGTCGGCGATGCCCTCGACGATCCCGCGGATCGCCTGGACGAAATGGCGCATCTCCGCGAGCACGAAGTCGCGCTCTGCGGGCTCGAGAGCCACGGCGATGCGGCCGTACAGCGCGTCGGCGCTGCGCGTCGGCGCGCCGCACCCGCCGGCGGCAAGCGCAAGAATCAGCACGAGAATCGCGCGCATGGCCACGCCTTATTCCCGCCCGGCGCGCCACACGCCGTAGATGACCCACAGGCTGTTGAAGAACGCCGCCACGTAGCCGGCGACGCCGAGCGTCGCCAGCACGTCGATGCCGAGGACGACGGGCCCGTTCGGGACGTTCAACACGATGGCCGAGCCGACCACGAGCGACGCGGTCATGACGGCCATCGAGCCGCGGTCGAGCGAGCGCTCCATCTGGCCGCCGAACTGTTCGAGCCGCTTGAGGTCCAGGTCGAGCCGAGTCTTGCCGCGCCGCGCTTCGCGCAGCAGCCGCGCGAAGTCGCGCGGCACGGCTCCGACCAGATTGAAGAACTCGGCGAGGGCGGTGCGCCCGCGCCGCACGATCTCCCCGGGCTGGTAGCGCTCGTCGAGCGCGTCGCGCAGCAGCGGCGCGAGGTGATCGATGATGTGCACCTCGGGATCGTACTGGCGCCCCAGGCCCTCCAGCGTGATCAGCGCCTTGAACATCATGGAAAGGTCCGCGGGCAGCACGATCGAGTGCTCGCGCACGATCGCCGAGAACTGGCGCACGACGTTCGCGATGCGGATGTCCTTGAGCGGCACGTCCTCGTACTCGAACACCAGCTCGTTCACGTCGGCCGCGAGCTTCGCCTCGTCGACGTAGGCGTCTCCCGCCCAGTCGACCAGCACGTCGAGCATCGGCCCCTCTTCCAGGCGCGCGACCCCGGCGAGGAGATCGGTGACCTGCTTGCGCCGCTGCGGCGAGAGCCGCCCCACCATGCCGAAGTCGATGATCACCATGCGGTGATCGGGCAGGAAGATGACGTTGCCGGGGTGCGGGTCGGCGTGGAAGAAGCCGTGGATCAGGATCTGCTTGAGAAAGGCCTGGGTGCCGCGCACTGCAAGGGTCTTGCGGTCCAGTCCGGCGGCTTCGACCGCGGCCGGATCGCTCGCCCGGATGCCCTCGACGCGCTCCTGCACGAGCAGCGTGTCGCTCGTGTACTGCGGATAGACCTTCGGGATGATGACGTGCGGGTCGCCGGCGAAGTTCTTCGCGAAGCGCTCGACGTTGCGCGTCTCGGTGGCGAAATCCATCTCGCGCTCGAGCGAGCGCCGGAACTGCGCCGCGATCTCGACGGGGCGGTAGCGCCGCGCCTCGGGAATCTCGGACTCGAGGAGCTCGGCCACGCGCGTGAGCAGGCGCAGGTCGGCCGCGACTTTCGCACGCACCCCGGGCCGGCGCACCTTGAGCACGACCGGAGTGCCGTCCTGCAATCGTGCACGGTGCACCTGCGCGATCGAGGCCGCCGCAAACGCGGTCGTCTCGATCTCGCGAAACACCTCGAAGGGCGAGCGCCCGAGCGAGCGCTCGAGGTCCGGCAGCAGCTCCTCGAAGGGCACGGGAGCGGCATCGGCGTGCAGTCTTTCGAACTCGGCGATCCAGCTCGGCGGGAAAAGGTCGACCCGCGTCGCCATCACCTGACCGAGCTTGACGAAGGCCGGGCCGAGCTCCTCCAGCGCCAGGCGCACGCGCTGCGGCGGCTCGAGCCGGACCGACTCGGCCGCCTCGCCCCAGCGCAGGATCTGCCCGGCGCGCTCCAGGATCCCGGCGATGCCGATCCGCTGCACGAAATCGCCCAGGCCGTGCCGGATGAACACCGAGGCGATCTCACGCAGGCGCGGCAGCTCGCGCATCATGCCCAGGGTGTGCCGCAGCATGCGGGGAGGGGGTTAGCGCTTCTTGCTTGCGTCGTCGGCGGCCGGCTTGTCGAAGGCCTCCGCCAGGCCGGCGAGCCAGCCCCCCGCGATCTGCGCGCAACGCACGCCGAGCTCGCCGGAGATCTGCAGGCAGGTCAAGCCGAGCTCGACCGACGTGCCGGCGAGGCGCTGCGAAAGCTTGGTCATTGCCGCCGCCGCCTGGCGCGTGCTCTCGGTGCTGGTGCGCGCCGCCCGGCCGCTGGCCTCCCTCATGTCCTCGGGCACCCGCTCGGCTGCCGACGCGGCAACCTGCCCGACGGTGGCGATGAACTGCTCCTCGATCTTCTGCAGGTTGTCGAACGCCTGTTGCAGCTCGCGCCCGGAGAGCTCGCGTCCGGTCTCGACCAGCCGGCGAATGGTTTCCTGCCCGGCTTCGGCCGAGCGCTTGAGCGCCTCGTCGGTGCGCCGCAAGGTCTTGGCCAGGGATTGGCGGACCGTCTCGCGTTCGTCTTCCATGCTAAGCCTCCTTGGGTTCCTAGGCTTCCAGCGCGATCCGGCGGCGCAGCTCGCGGAAGCGCTCCTCAGGGTTGGGGCCGAACAGCGGGTCCTTGCCGCCGGGCACGTTCTTGCGCACGGCTTCCCACTCCTCGGCGCTGAGCGCGAGCGTCGCGCGCGTAAGGACATCCTCCTCCTCCTTCGCGATGTGGTTGCCGTAGTACACGAGATAGGTGGCGGCGGCCATCTCGATTGCGTTGCGCGGCACCATTCCGCCGCCGAGCGCGGCGCTGAGCAGATGGTGGAGCGTCTCACCGGCCTGCGCGATGACGCGGTGCTCCTGCTGCAGGCGCGCGAGCGCGAGCTGCATGTCGGGGAAGCGCCGCACCATCAAAGCGAAGGCGGCGTCCTCGCGGGGATGGTGGAACCGGTCGGTGTACTCGCGCAGGTAAGTGATGATGTCGAGCATCAGCTCGTAGTTCGGCCGCTCGCCGCCGTGGAAGACGTCGAGCTCCTTTCGCAGCAGGTTCAGCAGCCGCTGGAAGTAGACGTGGTCCGCGTGCCAACCGGCAACCGGATGGCCCGTCGCCGGTTTCATTGCTGCGCGGCCTTCAGGATCGGCGTCCAGCGCGCCACCTCGCTTTCCACCAGCTTCTGCAGCGCCTGCGGCGAGCGCCCGGCCTTGCCCGGGATCACGCTGCCGAGCTCGAGCAGCCGCTTGCGCGTCGCTTCGTCGTCGAGCGCCTTGACCAGCGTGTCACTGAGCTTCGCCGCGACATCCTTCGGCACGCCCTTCGGCGCAAACAGCGCATTCCACGCGCTTACCTGGTATTCCGGCAGCCCCGCTTCCTTGGTCGTGGGCACGTCCGGCAGCGCGGGCGAGCGCTCGGGAATGGCGATGGCGTAAGCCTTGATGCTGCCCCCCTTCACCTGCTCGACGAGATTCACGATCTGGTCGCACATGTAGTCGACCTGCCCGCCGATGAGATCGTTGAGCGCGGGACCCGTGCCGCGATAGGCGGCGACGATGTTCTTCACCCCGAGCTGCGACGTGAGGAGCGTGCAGGTGGTGAACGACACCGAGCCCACGCCGGCGTGCGCCTGCTTCACCTTGGCGGCAGGATCCTTTAGCTTGGCGACGAACTCCTTCAGGTTGGCGGCCGGGAAGTCCTTGCGTGCCACGATCAAGATCGGCGTTCCCGCCACCAGCCCGATCGGCTGGAAGTCCTTGATCGGGTCGTATTTCAGGTTGGCGTAAAGCGCGGGGGCCGCGCCGTGCGTGCCCATGTGGCCCATCATGATCGTGTAGCCGTCGGGCTTCGCCTGAGCGCCGCGCGTGATGCCGGTGGTGCCGCCCGCGCCGGCGACGTTCTCCACCACGAACTGCTGGCCAAGCGTCTTCGAGTAGTACTCGCCGGTGATGCGGGCAATGATGTCGGTCGGTCCGCCGGCCGCGAACGGCACGATGAGGGTGACCGGGCGCGTCGGATAAGCCTGCGCAGCCGCAATACCCGAAAAAAGACTCAACCCCAGGGACGCAAGAATGTGTTTCATGGTTTTCTCCTGTGAATTCATTCCTGAAAGGCCTTGGCGCGGCTCCTGCTCACCGCGGGCAGCAGGGCGATCACCATGACTGCGGCCGCGAGCACAAGAAGCCCGGCGGCGACCGGACGCTCGACGAAGGTCATGAAGCTTCCCTCCGAGAGCGCGAGCGCCTGGCGCAGCTTTTCCTCCATCAGCCTTCCGAGCACGAAGCCGAGCAGCATCGGCGCCGGCTCGAGCCCGAGCTTGATGAAGACGTATCCCGCCAGCCCGAAGAACGCCGTGAAGTACACGTCGTAGGGGTTGTTGTTGATCGAGTAGATGCCGATCGCGCAGAACAGCAGGATGGTCGTGAACATGAGGCGGTAGGGCACCTTGAGCAGCCGCACCCACAGCCCGATCAGCGGCAGATTGATGATCAGCAGGAAAAGGTTGCCGATCCACATCGAGGCGATCATTCCCCAGAAGAGGGTCGGGTGCTTGAGCATCACCTGCGGGCCCGGTATGAGGCCATGGATCGTCATGGCGCCGACCATGAGCGCCATCACCGCATTGGGCGGAATGCCGAGGGTGAGGAGCGGGATGAACGAAGTCTGCGCGCCGGCGTTGTTGGCGCTCTCGGGGCCCGCTACGCCCTCGATCGCGCCCTTGCCGAAGCGCGACGGGTCCTTGGCGAGCTTCTTCTCCAGCGCGTAGGACGCGAAGGGGCCGAGCACCGCGCCGTTGCCCGGAAGGATGCCGAGCACCGAGCCGATGCCGGTGCCGCGCACGATGGGGCCGAGCGACCGGCGAAGATCGCCGAGCGAAGGCAGCAGCCGCCCGATCTTCGAGACCGCGACGTCGCGCGATTCCGGATGCTCGAGGTTGCGCAGGATCTCGGCGATGCCGAACACGCCCATGGCGAGCACCGCGAAATCGACGCCGTCGGAGAGCTCCGCGATGCCCAGCGTGAGGCGGTCCTGGCCGGTCTCCAGATCGGTGCCGACCGTGGCGAGCAGAAGCCCGAGCACGACCATGATCACCGCCTTCAGCACCGAGCCGCGCGCAAGCACGATCGCGAGTCCCAGGCCGAACACCATCAATCCGAAATACTCCGCCGGGCCGAAGAGCAGCGCGAGCTTGGTGAGCGGCGCGCCGATCGCGGCGATGACGAGCGTGGCCACCGTGCCGGCGACGAACGAGCCGAGCGCGGCGATGCCGAGCGCGGTGCCCGCCTGGCCCTTCTTCGCCATCTCGTGGCCGTCGATGGCCGTGACCACCGCGGTCACCTCGCCGGGTATGTTGAGCAGGATCGCGGTGGTCGAGCCGCCGTATTGCGCGCCGTAATAGATGCCCGCGAGCATGATCAGCGCGCCCGTCGGGTCTACCTTCAGAGTGAGCGGCATCAGCATGGCGATGGTCGCGATCGGCCCGACGCCGGGCAGCACGCCGATCAGCGTCCCGACCAGGCAGCCGATGAAGGCGAGCAGCAGATTCATCGGCGAGAGTGCGGTGGCGAAGCCGAGGGCGAGGTGGCCGAGGAACTCCATCTCAGTAGCCGAGCAGCCAGGGCGCCAGCGGAATGGGGAGCCCGAGGGCGAACTTGAAAAGCCCGATGCAGAACGCCGTCATCAGCGCTCCGAACACCAGCGTTTCGCCCCAGCGCACTTCGCTGCTGGCGAATGCGCCCACCACGATCGCGAGCGGGCCCGCGACCACGAGGCCGAGCGGGCGCACCGCGAGGCCGAACACCACCAACGCGCCCAGGATCAGCAGCGGGCCGCGCACCGACCAGCGCCCGAGCGGCAATCCCCTTTCGAGAAAGGAACCGATTGCCAATGCAAGGCCCAACACGCCGAGCAGCAGCGCCAAGCCCTTCGGCAGCGTTCCCGGCCCCATGCCGCCGCCGTTGCCGCCGGGCAGATCGCGCACCAGCCAGAAGGCAGCCGCGGCGACCGCGATGACCGCGAGCCCGCCCATGAAGTCCTGCCTGAGCAGCAGAGGGGTCTTGATATCCACAGCCGCCCATTCTTCGGTCGTTTCGGGCGGCGAGGTTGATCTGTGTCAAATATCGCGTTGCAGGCGCGGCCATGATGTCCCGCATGCCCGAAATGCTCGGCGACCCCCGGTTCTGGACCGGGCTCGGACAGATCATCCTGATCAACCTCGTCCTGTCCGGCGACAATGCCGTGGTCATCGCGCTAGCGGCGCGCTCCCTGCCGGCGAAGCAGCAGCGCCAGGCGATCGTCTGGGGCAGCGGCGCCGCGGTGCTGATGCGGATCGTGCTGACCATAGTCGCGGTCGAGCTGCTCCGGCTGCCGCTGCTGAAGATTGCCGGCGGTGTGCTCCTCTTGTGGATCGCGGTGAAGCTGCTTCAGCCCGAGGGCGGGCACGGCGCGCAATCCGGCAGCGTCATCGGCATCTGGGGCGCGATGAGGACGATCCTCATCGCAGACCTGGTGATGAGCCTCGACAACGTCATCGCCGTGGCCGCCGCGGCGAAGGGCAGCCTCCTGCTGCTCATTCTCGGCCTTGCGATCAGCATCCCGCTGGTGGTCTTCGGCAGCACCCTGCTGCTCCACCTGATGGAGCGCTTTCCGGTCATCATCACCATCGGCGCGGCGCTGCTCGGCTGGGTGGCGGGAGAGATGTTCGTCACCGACCCGCTGGTCAAGGAATGGATCGATGCGAACGCCGCGCTGCTGCACTGGGCCGCCTCGGCCGCGGGCGCCGTGGCGGTCGTCATGGCCGGCAGGTGGCTCGCCCGCCGGACGCTTGCGCGGCGAGCGCCAGCGGCTGCACCGGTTCCGGTTCCTGCTCTGGCCTCGGCCCGCCGCCTCTTCAATCGCGTCCTGCTGCCGGTGGACGGTTCGGACCACGCCGCGCGGGCGGTGGAGTACGTGATCGCGCTGTGGCGCAACCATGCCGCCCCCGCAACCATGGACATCCACCTCATGAACGTGCAACGCGAGCTGCCCGGTACCGCGAGCCGCTTCGTGCCTAAGGAGTCGCTGCAGGACTATCACGCCGAACGCAGCGAGAAGGCGCTCGAGCGCGCGCGCCGGATGCTCGACGAGGCGGGCGTGAAATACGCGGTTCACATGCTGGTCGGCACGCCGTGGGAGGCGATCAGCGACTACGCCGCGCAGCACGGCTTCGACCTCGTGGTCATGGGGACGCGCGGGCTCGGCTCCTACACCGGCGCGGCGCTCGGCTCGGTCGCCCACGGCGTGGCGGAGCTCAGCGCGGTGCCGGTCCTGCTGGTCGGCGCCACGCAGCCCGGCGCCGGTGCTGCTCGCGAAGTGACCCGGGGCAGCGTTTCGCGGCAGGCGCACCCTTGACCTTGTGTGCGTCACCGCACAGATTGCCCGGCGACGCGGCCGGATCATTCCGGCCGGGCATGTCCACAGTCGCACAGTTCGGGCCGCCACCCGGGACCGTGTTCTCGGGACAGCCGGCATCGTCCACGGGCACGCCCAAGCGCGAAGTCACCTGCGCAAAATGCAGGCTCCGGGAAACGTGCCTCTCCGGGGACGTGCCCGCCGAAGATCTCGAGCGCGTCGAGAACATCGTCTACGCGCGCCGCCGGATCAGGCGCGGTGAGGCCCTGTTCAGCGCGGGCGACCCGTTCAGATGCCTCTATGCCATCCGCACCGGCTCCTTCAAGACCAACGTCGTCGACAGCGAAGGCCGCGAGCAGGTCACCGGGTTCTTCATGGGCGGGGAGCTGCTCGGCCTGGACGGTCTGGGCGACGGCCGCTACGCGGCAAGCGCAATCGCGCTCGAAGACAGCGACGTCTGCGCAATGCCGTACTCGCTGATCGAGCATATAGGCCGGCAAGTTCCGTCGCTGCAGCGCCGCCTGCATTCAGTGCTGGCGCGCGAGATCGTGCGCGACCATGGCGTCATGCTGCTGCTGGGCTCGATGCGCGCGGAGGAGCGCCTCGCCACCTTCCTCCTCAATCTCTCGAAACGCTTCCAGCGGCGCGGCTACTCCGAGTCGGAGTTCCATCTGCGCATGACACGCGAGGAGATCGGCAGCTATCTCGGCCTCAAGCTCGAGACCGTGTGCCGCGTGCTGTCGGCCTTCCGCGAGGACGGCCTGCTCGACATCGACTACAAGCGCGTGCGCATCGTGAGCATCGCCGGCCTCGAGCTCGTGCTCGCGGCCAGGGATTGACGCCCGCACCGGGCGACGTCTACACGCCGATGGAGAGCAGCAGCCAACCTGCGGCGAGCGTGCCGAGGGCAGCGAAGCCGTGGAAGGCCGCCTTCAGGCCGGGGCCGACGTGGACGCCGAAGTCGTGCACGCAATGGTACATCCGATGCACCCCATGGAACAGGAACAGCGAGATGACCAGGAGGATCGCAGCCTTGCCGAAGCCGTTCTGCGCGAACGCAGCCGCCCGCTCATAGCTGAAGTTGACCATGCCGAGCGGCATGGCGATGCCGGTGATGAAGATGAGCATCGGACCGATCAGCGCCGAGAGCATGCCGCCGGCGCCGAACAGCGACCAGAAGATCGGCTTGTTGGAGCGCTTCAGGGCTTCCATCAGCTGAACCACCACACGGCGATGAACAGCGCGCCGGACAGCACGACCGAGCTTGCAAAGGCGAAGGAGACGATGAAACCGTCCGGCACGCGCCGCTTCCCGATGCGTACGAACGGCATCGTTCTTGGCATCACCTTGAACCAGGTCCAGGCGTGATACAGCACGAGGAGCAGCGCGATTGCATGAAAGGCGATCGAAACCGGGCTCGCGAGGCTCTCCAGCCAGCGGTCGAAGGATTCCTTTCCTTGCGCAAGGCGGAAGAGGCCGGTGAGCAGAACGAGGGCGTAGATCGTGATGAACACGCAGCTCGCCTCGCGCAGCATGTACCAGAGGTAGAAGGGGTTGCGCCGCCACCAGCCCGCCATCGGGCGCGTATAGGTTCTCATTTGAGCCAGAACCGGAAGAAGTAGTCCTTGGTGCTGTTGATCTTGTTCTGGTTGACGGCGCGCGCGGGGTCGACGCCCTTCGGGCAGACCTCGGAGCAGTAGCCGACGAGCGTGCAGCCCCAGACGCCGTCCTCGGCATTGACGACCTTCATGCGCTCGCTCTTTCCTTCGTCGCGCGAATCGGCGTTGTAGCGGTGCAGGAGCGCGAGCGCGCCCGGCCCGGTGAAGGACGAATTGAGGCCGTACTGCGGGCAGGCTGCGTAGCAGAGCAGGCAGTTGATGCACTGCGAATACTGGTAGTAGTCCTCCATCTGCCTGGGCGTTTGCACGAAGGTGCCCTGTTGCGGGACGTTGCTCGAGATCACGTAGGGCTTCACCGATTCCAGTTTCTTCAGGAAGTCGGTCTGATCGATCGCGAGATCGCGCACGATCGGGAAGTGATTGAGAGGCTCGACCCGAAGCTTTCCGGGGTAGTAGTCGCGCAGGAAGGTCTCGCAGCCGAGCACGGGCACGCCGTTCACCATCTGGCCGCAGCTTCCGCAGATCGCCATGCGGCAGGACCAACGGAAGGTCAGGCTGCCGTCGAGCTGGTCCTTGATGTACTGCAGCCCCTGCAGCACCGACATGTCGTCGCTGAAAGGCACCTCGTACGTCTGGTAGCGCGGCGCGGCGTCCGTTTCCGGGTGATAGCGCAGGCACTCGACCTGGATTGTTCTTTTCATGAAAGAACCGCCTTTTTGCCTTCGCCGCCGTAATGGCGTGCCTTCGGCGCCGACTTGGTGATCGTCACCGGGCGGTGCTCCACGCGCGGCGCGCCGTCGCCGCCGTGATGCGCGAGCGAATGCTTGAGGAAATTCACATCGTCGCGCGCCTCGAAATCCAGGCGCATGTGCGCCCCGCGCGACTCGCGCCGGTGCAGCGCGCCGTGCGCCATCGCCTCGGCCACCTCGAGCATGAAGCCGAGCTCGATCGCGGTAAGCCACTCGGTGTTGAAGGCGCGGCTGCGGTCGTCCAGCTTCACCCCGCGGCGATAGCGGCCGCGCAGCTCGGCGAGCTTCGCGCAGGTCGCGCCGAGCGAGCCTGCCTCGCGGTAGATCCCGACGCCCTCCTCCATGCTGTCGCGCATCTCGTCGCGCAGCACCGCGAGCCTTTCGCCGGCTTCGATCTTCAGCATCGAGAGCAATCGTGCCGAGGCTTCCGCGGCCTTGTTCTGAAGGTCCGCATTCACCGGGGAAGGAGAAAGCGCATGTTCCGCCGCGGACTCGCCCGCGACCCTTCCGAACACCATGATCTCCACCAGCGAGTTGGAGCCGAGGCGGTTGGCGCCGTGGATGCCGACGCTCGCGCACTCGCCGGCGGCGTACAGGCCGCGCAGCGGCGTCTCGCTGCGCACGTTGGCCAGGATGCCGCCCATTGTGTAGTGCACCGCCGGGCAGACCGGGATGGGTTCCTTCACCGCGTCGATGCCGGCAAAAGTCTGCGCCGCCTCCGTAATCAGCGGCAGCCGCTCGTGAATCTTTCGCGCACCGAGGTGCCGCAGGTCGAGGTGCACCGCCGGGCCGCCGGGCGTGGCGAGCGTGCGGCCCTTGCGCAGCTCGTGCCAGAAAGCCTGCGAAAGGCGGTCGCGCGGGCCGAGCTCCATCGCCTTGGCGCGCGGCCAGGGATCCACCGGCCCGAGGCCGTAATCCTGCAGATAGCGGTACCCGTCCTTGTTGACGAGGATCGCGCCCTCGCCGCGACACGCCTCCGTCATGAGGATGCCCGTTCCCGGAAGGCAGGTCGGATGCCACTGCACGAATTCCATGTCGCGCAGCGGCGCGCCGGCGCGGAAGGCGAGACCCATGCCGTCGCCGGTCACGGTGCCGGCATTGGTGTTCTGGCGGAAGACCCGGCCGGCGCCGCCGGTGGCGAGAACCACTGCTTTGCATTCAAGAACCACGATTTCGCCGGTGGCGATCTCGATCGCCACGACGCCTTGCACCCGGCCGTCGTCGACGATCAGCTCGGCGCAGAAGAACTCGTCGTAGCGCCGGATGGACGGGTATTTAAGGGAGGTCTGGAACAGCGTATGGAGGATGTGAAAGCCGCTGCGGTCGGCGGCGAACCAGGTGCGCTGCACGCTCATGCCTCCGAAGAAGCGGGTATTGACCTCTCCGTCGGGCCTGCGGCTCCAGGGACAGCCCCAGTGCTCGAGCCGCACCAGCTCCGCGGTGCAGTGCCCGACGAAGAACTCGACCACGTCCTGGTCGCACAGCCAGTCGCCGCCCGATACGGTGTCGTTGAAGTGCTGCTCTAGGCTGTCCTCGGCGCGCGTCACGCCCGCCGCGCCGCCTTCGGCGGCCACGGTATGGCTGCGCATGGGCAGCACCTTCGAGACCAGCGCCACCCGCAGGCGCGGCTCACGCTCGGCGGCGGCGATAGCGGCGCGCAGGCCCGCGCCGCCCGCTCCGATGACGACGACGTCGGCCTGCACGACTTGCATCTAGCCCCGGGTCAGCGTGAGAAGCTGGTACAGGCCGCCGAAGGAGGTTTTCTTGTCGAGCTGCGCGATCGGCATCGCGGCGGGAAACCAGTCGGCGATTTCGTTGCGCCACAGATCCATGGCGAAGGGCTCGAGGGTCTTGAGAATACCGACCATTGGGAGGTAAAGCGGATTGCGCAGGCTCGGGCGGTGGTAGTCGACGATGACGACACGGCCGCCGGGCTTCACCACCCGGAGCGCCTCGGCGATCGTGCGACGGCGCACCTCTTCCGGCTGCTCGTGAAGCAGGAAGAAGAGCAACGCCCGGTCGTAGGTCGCCGAGGCGATGTCGAGCGCCGAGCTGTCGCCCTGGAGCAGGCCCACCCGCGGATCGCCGGGAAGCTTGCGCGCCAGGTTGTCGAGCTGCACCTGCAGCACGTCGACCACGTCCAGGCTGCCCCCGGTGGCGAGCCTCGAGCGCAGCCGGTCAGTCAGATTGCCGTAGACGCAGGCGATCTGCAGCGTACGGCCTTCGAGCCGCTCGCCCAGGCCGTCCAGGGCCGCGTCCCGCAGGTTTCCGAAATTGCCCCACAGGATGAGGTTGACGAGCCACTGGCGCTCGAATACGCGCACCGCGCGCGGATGAACGTAGGCCCACCAGTAGGTCTTCGCCAGGTATCCCGGCACTCCGATCGCCTCGCTCCTCATCGCCCACCTCTCCCTTCGTGCCCGCGGATGAAATGCACGCTAGCCCATTGCCGAGGATTGTCCGGAACGAAACTCGCCTGCATTTGACGAAGGTCAAATTCCAGCGGGTGCGCGCTCGCGCGTGCCTTGCACGCGGTGCTTGCAGCTAGACTGGGCCATGCCCGATCACTACCTGCGCCCGCTGCTTGCGCCGCGCGACGTCGCCCTGGTCGGGGCCACCGAGCGCGAAGGCGCGCTCGGCAGCATCGTGTACCGCAACCTGGCCGCCGGCGGGCTGCGCGGCCGGCTCCATGCGGTCAACCCGAAGCACCGGACGATTTTCGGCGAGCGCGCGTATGCGCTGCTGTCGCAGCTACCGCAGCCGCCCGATGTCGCGGTCATCGTTACGCCCGCGCACACGGTGGCGCGAATCGTCGAGGACGCCGGCGCGGCGGGAGTGGGCGCGGCGGTCATCCTGAGCAGCGGGTTCGGCGAGACCGGTCCCGAAGGGCGCGCGCTCGAGGAACAGGTGCTCGCAGCGGCGAAGCGCTGCGGAGTGCGGCTGCTCGGGCCCAACTGCCTCGGGGTCATGCGCACCGACTGCGGCCTGAACGCCACCTTTGCCCGCACCCCCGCGCTTGCCGGAAAGCTCGCCCTGGTTTCGCAGTCGGGCGCGATCTGCGGCGCGATCCTCGACTGGGCGCACGGCGCGCAGGTCGGCTTCACGAGCGTCGTCTCGCTCGGCGGCGCGATCGACGTCGATTTCGGCGAGGTGCTCGACTTCCTCGTCGCGGACAGCGCCACCGACGCGATCCTGATGTACGTCGAAGGCATCCGCAAAGCGCGGCGCTATCTGTCGGCGCTGCGCGCGGCGGCGCGTGTCAAGCCGGTGGTGGCCCTCAAGGTCGGGCGCCATGCGAGCGGCTCGCGTGCCGCCTCGAGCCACACCGGCGCGCTCGCCGGCAGCGATGCCGTGTTCGACGCGGCGTTGAGGCGCGCGGGCACGGTGCGCGTGAAAACCTACACGCAGCTCTTTGCGGCCGCGCGCGTGCTCGCCGCGTTCCCGCCCTCGGGGCGCTTTCCCGAAGGCGAGCGGCTTGCGATCCTCACCAACGGCGGCGGGCCCGGCGTCATCGCCGCCGACAGCGCGGCCGAAAACGGCGTGCCGCTTGCCCAGCTCTCTGCGCAGACCATCGCCCGGCTGGACGCCGAGCTGCCGCCCCAGTGGTCGCGCGGCAACCCGATCGATCTCATCGGCGATGCGCCGCCGGAGCGCTTTGCGGCGGCGGCGGCGATCGCGCTCGCCGACCCGGGCGTCGACGCGCTGCTCGCCCTGTACTCCCCGGTCGCTGTCACCGCGCCCGAGGCGGCGGCGCGGGCGGTGGCCGAAGCCGCAGGCCGCTCCCGCAAGCCGGTGCTTGCCGCCTGGCTGGGCGGCATCGGCCCCGATGCGAGCCGCACGCACCTCGAGTCCCGCGGCATCCCCGACTTCTATACGCCCGAGAACGCGGTCGAGGCTTTTTCATTCCTGTGCGCCTACCGCCGCAACCAGGAGCAACTGATGCAGGTGCCCGCCGCAACGCAACGCGAGATCGACGAGCCGCCTCCCGACCTCGCCGCGGCGATGGCGATCCGCGAGCGCGCGCTCGCCGAGGGCCGCACGCTCCTGACCGAGCACGAGGCGAAGGCGCTGCTCGCCGCGTTTCGTCTCCCGGTGCCGAGATCGACGATCGCGAGAGATCGCGCCGCCGCCGTTGCCGCCGCGCGCGAGATCGGCTTCCCTGCCGTCCTCAAGCTTCATTCGCCCGACATCACGCACAAGTCCGACGTCGGCGGCGTGCGCCTGAACCTGCAGAACGCCGACATGGTGGCATCGGCGTTCGACGACATGATGCGGCACGTGCGCGCGCTGCGTCCCGAAGCGCGCGTCGAGGGTGCGGTGGTCCAGCCCATGCTGCGCTTCGCGCACGCACGGGAGGTGCTGGTGGGAGCCGCCACCGACGCGGTGTTCGGGCCGGTGGTCTCGTTCGGCGCCGGCGGCGTATCGGTGGAGGCGGTGAACGACACGGCGCTCGCGCTGCCGCCGCTCAACGGCGCGCTCGCGCGCGCGCTCATGGCCCGCACCGCGGTGCACCGCCTCCTCGCCGGATACCGCAATGTGCCCGCGGCCGATCTCGAGGCGCTCGCGGCGGTTCTGGTCGGGGTGTCGCGCATGCTGTGCGCGCTCCCCTGGCTGAAGGAGATGGACCTGAACCCGGTGCTCGCGCATCCCGCGGGCGCCGCGATCGCGGATGCCCGCGTCCTGATCGACCCGGCGCAACCGCCGCGCCCGGCGCCGCATTACCCGCACCTGGCGATCCATCCGTACCCGGTGGAGCTCGAGGGGGAGATCCGCGTGCGCGACGGCCGCGCGGTGCGCGTGCGCCCGATCCGGCCGGAGGATGCCGGGCGCGAGAAGCGCTTCTTCGACGGTCTCTCGGAGCGCTCGCGCTACTTGCGCTTCATGCAATACCTGTCCCAGCTGCCGCCGCGGATGCTCGCGCGCTTCACGCAGCTCGACTACGACCGCGAGCTCGCCCTGGTCGCGCTGTGGCAGGATGAATTCGTCGCCGTGGGCCGCTATGCGCCGAACCAGGACGGCGTGACCGCCGAGTTCGCCCTCGCCGTCGCCGACGCCTGGCAGGGCAAGGGCGTCGGCCACGCGCTGCTCGAGCGGCTCTGCGAAGCGGCGCGCGCCGCCGGCTACCGGGCGCTCTATGGGCACATCCTCGAGGCGAACCGCGAAATGCTCGAGCTCGCCGCGCATCTCGGGTTCGCCGAGCAGTCGCGCCGGGGCAGCGAGGTGTCGGTGGTGCGGCCGTTGACCTAGCCCTTACGAAGTCTCGCGGAAGCGCTTGGCACCCTGGCGCACGGCGAGGTCGATGTCGCGCCATGCCTTTTGCAGGCCGACAAGGATCGGCCCGCTCGCCGCGGCGCCCTGCCGCCCGAGCTTCGCCAGCACAACGCGCGCTTGCGCCTGCCGCTGCTGCAGCACACGGATCTGGCGCATCGTGCTCGCGCGCGCGGCCGCCTCGGCCTTGCGCGCCTGCGCCATCAGGACGTCCAGGCGCTTGCCCAGCGCGCGCGCCTCGGCTTCCAGCCTGCGCCGCGTGGCCTGCGCCTTGTTGGCGGCTGGCGCCTTCCGCGCGGCTCCCTTTCGCTTGCGTGCCATGGGGTTTCCTTTCGTGGTTAGGATGCTGGAAGCATAGCCCATGGCGCTCCGACTTCTCCTCCTGCTCGCGTTGCTGTCGGTTCTCCCCTGCTCCGCGCCGGCGCAGGACCGGTTCTTCGACTCGGCTGGCGTGCGCATCCGCTACATCGACCATGGCGCCGGGACGCCGGTCGTGCTGGTGCACGGCTTCACCGGCACCATCGAGCGCTCCTGGATCGGCACCGGCGTGCTGCCCGAACTGGCGCGCGACTACCGCGTGATCGCCTTCGACCTGCGCGGGCATGGGATGAGCGATAAACCTCGTGATCCGCGCGCCTACGACGCCCTCGGTCTCGATGTCATTGCTCTGCTCGATCACCTGGGGATCGAGCGCGCACACGCCGTGGGCTACTCGCTCGGCGGCATCATCGTCGCGAAGCTGCTGACCACGCACCCGCAGCGCTTCCTCAGCGCGGTGCTGGGCGGCGCGGCGTACCGCCGCTCGCAAAGCGCGGAGGCCGACCGCGAAACCGAGGCCGCGGCGCGCGAGATCGAGGACGGGGTCTATCGCGCGCTCATCGTGTCGACCGCTCCGACCGACGAGCCGCCGCCGCCAGAGGACGCAATCCGGACACGGTCCAAAGAAATTTCTCAAGAAAACGACGTCTTGGCGCACGCGGCGCTGATGCGCTCGCGCCGCGCGCTGCTGGTCACCGACGCCGAAATTGCGGAGGTGCGCGTGCCCGCGCTCGCGGTCGTGGGCACGGCCGACCCGGCGTTGCCGCGCGTCAAGGCGATGCAGAAGCGCTGGCCCGGCCTCGAGGTCGAGGTCGTCCCGGGGGCGGCGCACCCGACCGTCCATGCCCGGGGTCTTCCCCGCCGGCCGGAGTTCGCGGCTGCGATCCGCCGGCACATTGCACGGTAGGGTGGCCGCCCCCATATAAAGTTGGGTCCATGAAATACAAGGATTACTACAAGATCCTGGGCGTCGCGCGCGGCGCGAGCGAGGACGTGATCAAGAAGGCCTACCGCAAGCTCGCGCGCAAGTACCACCCCGACGTCTCCAAGGAAGCGAACGCCAAGGAGAAATTCCAGGAGGTGTCCGAGGCCTACGA
>Ga0105340_1000227_pt1 | contig 28078 bp, 29 predicted proteins | sample EasRivMeERMLT700_FD_89676 | JGI IMG/M metagenome (GOLD analysis project Ga0105340, IMG submission 89676) | Soil microbial communities from meander-bound floodplain in the East River, Colorado, USA - East River MetaG ERMLT700 | ecosystem: Environmental > Terrestrial > Soil > Floodplain | place...
GCGGGATTTCTCGACGAGGGTGACGAGGGCAGTGACCGAATCTCCCGGATTCACGACAGTGCCTTCGCTGAATTGATCCACGCCTTCGAGCGGGATTCCGTTCGAGCGTGCGATGCCGGCAAGAGTGACGCACGGCTCTGTCTGGGACCCGATCGCCGCGACAGCTGCCTCGGCGGGAGTCGGCGGCGTCGCCCCGAACGCGTCCAGCGACAATGCACAGATGAGAACGAGCCACCCGACGACGCGCAAGTTCACCATGAGATGTTGAACACCAGCGGGTTCAGCAGACAGAGCGGGTTGCGCTTCTTCCACGCGGTCACCGGGGTGAAGCTGATATAAGTGCTTCCGAGCCGGATGGGTGCGGGACTGAAAATCGCGTCGGTCGCGCGCACGAAGCGGTTCTGAGAGGGTTGTGGCGCAAATAAATCGTTGCGTTCCTCAAGCCGGCGGTAGACATCGGCAAAGCGTTCGTCCACCTCTGCGGACATGTCGCTTTGCAATGACATCGTGGCTGCGGCGCCAGTGCCCGACTTCAGGCGAACCCAGTCCGAGCGTTCGAGGCCGAGGCGCGTGTGCGCGGGCAACATTTCCTCGACGGACGTGGGGATGCGGCCATCCGCGGCGAAGATCGAACTTGCCGGCCTGAGTGTTTCCTCAGCGCATGCGGTCGCGGCGCTGCAAACAAGCAGTGCCGCTGAGAGAAATAAAAAGCCCGGCAGCCCCGTTCTCATTGTGCGTGCAGAGCTTTTGACCCCGCACGCCCAAAGGTGTTCAGAAGCGGGCTGCGAAAAGTAAGAACCCGGACCAGGCGGGCCGGCTCTAAGCGGAGCGCAACTGCCGGAAGCTAGTTGACGCCGAGCAATTGCCGAAGCTCCTCGCGGGGCGGGATTCGTTTCTCCGCCAGTTCGCGGGTCCGGAGGAGATCAGCCTGGAGTTCCTTGCGAAGTTGCGCGTGCTCCCGCTCTTCCTGTGGTTCGGATTCCCGGCGGCGCCGAGATGGTGGTTGGTGATATTTACGAGCCATGGTAGTGCTCCTGTGGTACATAAAAAAAGGTGTGCGGGAAAGTTCCGCACACCGTTATCCCGTCAACGTGAGCCATTTGGCTGGCTGTCGGTGGCGTCCGGCGTGGCTGGGGTTGTCCCCTGGATGGTGGTGTTTGTCCCGTTCGTGCTCGTGTTGCTCGAATCAATGGTTGCCGAGCCGCTGACGGAACCGGAATCGTTGCCTGAGGATCCCATGTCCTCCGAACTGGTGTTGCACCCTGCGACGAAGCCTGCCAACGCCAACACTGCCAAAAAATGTTTCATAGTCTCCTTTGTTTGTGTTTCCAACCTTTGCGCGCTCAATCTCCCGTAGGGGACGTGCAATTCAAATGGGGGAGATTCCTCAGATATGAGGGAGGGGAACCCCACGTGGGATGTTCGAAAGTTCGCATCCAGGAGCGGATAGGACGCCCTTCGCGGGGTTGGATGCGGCAGACCGTGCTGCGGACGAGGACGTCCGCGCTCCTATGAGAAGTGCGCCTCGTTACCTCGACGGCTACTGTTGAAGTGCCGGGCCCGTTGAAAGCTTTTGACTCCACGTGGCCCTTGGTTATGTTCTGCCCCCCTGTTGTATGGCGAAGCTGACGGTCAATGACGTTGATGTGCGAAATAAACGCGTGTTCGTGCGCGTGGATTACAACGTCCCGATCGAGGAGAATGATGGCAAAATGGTCATCACGGATGTTACGCGCATCAAGGAAACGCTTCCGACGCTCGACCTGCTGATCAACAAAGGGGCGAAGATCATCCTCGCGGCGCATCTCGGGCGTCCCAAGGGAAAACGGGAGCCATCGATGTCTTTGAGGCCGGTGGCGGAGAAGTTGGCGGACATGATCGTTCGCCACGTTGCATTCGCGGACGATTGCATCGGGGAAAAGGTGGAGAACACCGGGAACGCGCTCAAGCCCGGGGATATTTTGTTGCTCGAAAATGTGCGTTTCTACGCTGAGGAGGAGGCGAACGACCCTGTTTTCGCGGAGAAGCTGGCGCGTGTGGCCGATGTTTACGTGAACGACGCTTTCGGAGCGGCCCATCGGGCGCACGCTTCAACGGAAGGCATCGCGCGCGTGGTCGCGAAACGCGGGGGACAGTGCGCCGCGGGCCTGTTGATGGAGCGGGAGTTGAAGTTCCTCGGCGAAGAACTCGAAAGTCCTGCGCGTCCGTTCGTGGTGATTTTGGGAGGCGCGAAAGTATCGGACAAGATCAACGTCATCGACCGGCTGCTGGAAAAGGCGGACACGATTTTGATTGGCGGCGCGATGGCTTACACATTCAAGCTGGCGCAAGGGTTCACGGTCGGGAAGTCGCTCGTGGAACCGGACAAAGTCGAAGTGGCGCGGGCGGCGCTCGAAAAGGCGAAGCAACGCAGGATCGAGTTCTTGCTGCCGACGGACAACGTGGTGGTGACGCCGGTGAAGACCGAGAAGCTGGACAAGAAGGGGCGTCCCGTGATGGATCTCCAGAACCCGCGGACGAACGCCGAACCCAACATTGCGGATTCCGAGGAAGGTGTCGATATCGGGCCGGCGACGGCGAAGCGATATGCGGAAGTGATTTCAAAAGCAAAGACGATTCTCTGGAACGGCCCGATGGGAATTTTTGAAGATCCGCGATTTGCGGAAGGCACATTCACGGTGGCGCGGGCGGTTGCCGATGCGACGCAGAAGAATGGCGCGACGAGCATTATCGGCGGCGGTGACAGCGTGAAGGCGCTGAACAAGGCCGGGCTCGGTGACAAGGTCACGTTCATGAGCACAGGCGGAGGGGCAAGTCTCGAATTTCTGGAGGGCAAGGAACTGCCCGGGGTGGCGGCGCTATCAAACAGGTAGATTAAGACTCAACATCAAAGGGATCGAAATTGGACAAGGAACGCAGACTCATCATCGCCGGGAATTGGAAGATGAACAAAACGGTTGCCGAGGGCCTGGACCTCGTCAACGGCATCAAGCGCGAACTGACGAACGTGAAGGAAGTGGACATCGTGGTGTGCCCTCCGTTCACCGCGCTCTGTGAAGTTTCAAAGGCCGTCCTGAATTCGAACATCCGGCTCGGCGCGCAAAACATGAGCGAGAACGGCTACGGCGCTTACACGGGCGAAATCGCGGCGGGAATGCTCAAGGAATTTTCGGTGCGATACGTGATCCTTGGCCATTCGGAACGCCGGCAATATCAGAAGGAAAGCGACGCATTGATCGCGAAGAAGGCCCTGGCGGCGCATGGAGCAGCGTTGAAGCCGATTGTTTGTGTTGGCGAGTCGCTCGCGGAGCGCGAAGGTGGATTGACCGAAAAGGTCCTCGACACGCAGGTGCGCGGGAGCCTCGCGGGCCTGAGCAAGGATCAGATCGCCGAGACCATCGTGGCTTACGAACCTGTCTGGGCCATCGGCACGGGGAAAACCGCCACGGCCGGCCAGGCGCAGGAGGCCCATGCGTTTATTCGCCGGTTGATCAGCAAACTCTTTGACGAAAGCATTGCGCGGAAGGTTCGAATCCAATATGGTGGTAGTGTGAAGCCGTCGAATGCGCGCGAACTGATGGGGCTTCCGGATGTGGATGGCGCGCTGGTTGGCGGGGCTTCGCTCGAAGGTCGCGGCTTCGCTGATATCGTTCGGAACTCAATTTAAGAGATTATGTTTTGGTTGATCATATTTTTGAGCGTTTTGCTGGTCATTGACTGCTTGTTTTTGATCCTGCTCGTGCTGGTGCAGTTGCCCAAGAAGGAAGCTGGCCTGGGGCAGGCGTTCGGGTCCGGCACCACGGATGCGCTGTTCGGAGCGGGCAGCGGGAACGCGCTGACCAAGCTGACGAAGTATTTCACGGCAGGCTTCTTTATCCTGACGCTGTCGCTCTCGATCCTCAATGCACAGCAATCCAAGAGCAAACGCTCCGGCCTCGAACGCGCACTGGAGAAGGCAGCGGCGAGCGATGTCGCCACACCGCCGGCACCGGCTGCCGTGACGACGCCTGCTGCGGCGACGCCAGCGCTTCCCTTAACTTCGGGGACCAACCCCCTGTCCACACAACCCAATGCAGCAGCGACAGCAGCGCCGAACGCGACGACGAATGTTCCCGCTCCGAGCGCCCCGGTAGAGAAAAAATAGCGGCTCGGATGAACGGTTTTGGCAACGCCCTTCGATACTGTCGGAGGGCGTTTTGCTTTTCGTCAGCCGTCCTCTTTCTCGCTTTCGTGACCGGTTGCTCGCGTTACGAGCGCGCCGACCTCGTGATCGTCAATGGCCCTGAACCGGAGTCCCTCGACCCCGCGATTATCACAGGGCAGGCAGACGGACGGATCGCGCTCACGATTTTTGAGGGGCTAACGCGCTACAATGAAACGAATGCCACACCCTTGCCGGGACTCGCGGAGCGGTGGGACATCTCGCCCGATGGTCGTGTCTACACGTTTCACATTCGCACCAATGCGGTGTGGTCGACAGGCCAGCCCATTACAGCGCATGACTTTGTTTATTCATGGTTGCGTGTGCTGAACCCATTGACCGGCGCGGATTACGCAGGCCAGTTGTACTACGTCAAAGGCGGCGAGGCCTTCAATACCGGCAAGAGCAAGGACGCTTCATCCGTGGCGGTGAAAGCGCTCGATGATAAAACGTTGCGCGTCGAACTCGTCGATCCCACGCCGTTTTTCCTGGATCTCTGCGCGTTTCAGACTCTCGCTCCGGTGCCGCGGTGGACCATCGAGAAACACGGCGATCGCTGGCTCATGGCCAGGCCACTGCCCGTCAGCGGTGCGTACAACCTGGTGGACTGGCGCCTGAATGACCGGGTGCGATTGCGCAAGAACCCTCTCTACTGGGATGCGGCGAACACATATTGCGATGTGGTGGATATGATTCCGTGCACCGTCGCGACGACGGCGCTTAACCTCTACGAGACTGGCGAAGCAGACATCGTGTGGGACAAGGAACTGGTGCCGATCGAGTTGCTCGATTTGTTGCGAGAACGGAAGGACTTCCACACCTACAATTACCTTGGCTCATATTTTTTCCGCTATAACGTCACGAAGAAGCCGTTTGATGACGTGCGCGTGCGCAAGGCGATGGCGCTGGCGATCGATAAGCGGCGCCTCGTCGAAAAAATCACGCGCGCCGGCGAAAAGGTCGCGTCGCATCTCGTTCCCCCGGGCGTGGCGAACTACAATTCTCCCGAAGGGCTGGGCTATGATCCCGAACTTGCGCGGAAACTTCTCGCCGAAGCGGGTTTCCCCGGCGGCCAGGGATTCCCGCGCGTCGATTACATGTTCAACTCAGTGAAGACGCACGAGAAGATCGCGGTCGAGTTGCAGGAAATGTGGGCGCGCGAATTGGGCATCCACATTGAGTTGCGGAATCTGGAGTGGAAGGTGTTCCTGCAGGCGCAATCGCGCCTCGAATTCGGCCTGAGCCGCAGCAGTTGGATTGGCGACTACAACGACCCGAACACGTTCCTTGACATGTTCATGAGTAACAACGGCAACAACCGCACGGGTTGGAAAAGCGAGCGCTACGATAGTTTGATCCGTGAAGCCAACGGCAAGCTCGATCCAAAAGAACGCGAGAAGATTCTCCAACAGGCTGAGTTGCTGCTCATTCGTGAGGAGTTGCCCATCGCGCCATTGTTTTTCTATGTTGGCATTGAGTACTACGACGAATCGAAGGTTTCCGGAATCTTTTCGAATATCCGCGCGGAACATCCTGTGCGCACGATTCGCGTTCACAAAGAGCCTGTTGAACGCGCCGATGCGAACACCGGAGCGCGGGTCAATTGACTTGTAGCAGACGAGGTAACAGGTCTCTAATCAAACCAATCATGACGAATGCCGAAATGCACAATACAGATCCGGTCTTTAGTCAGAGACTCGTTACATCTTTTTCTACAAGAATTCGGCCGCCGAAGCTAATCATTCGATACCCCGGTTCTTCTTGCGGGCAGGACCGTGAGATTGCGGTGCCAGCGTAGTATGTACTTCGTCCGCCGCCTGATCTTCCTTCTGCCTCTGGTGCTCGTCATTAGCTTCCTCGCGTTTTGCCTTGTGCGTGTCGCCCCTGGCGGTCCGTTTGACAAGGAGCGCAAGCCCGCATCGCCGGAAGTGGAGAAGCAACTCAAGGCGAAGTATCACCTGGATAAACCATTGCTCGTTCAATACTGGATTTACCTGAAAGGCTTGCTGAGGGGCGATCTGGGGCCGTCGCTGAAATATCGTAACCACACGGTGAACGATATCATTGTGCAAGGCCTGCCGGTTTCGCTGGCGCTCGGCGGCACCGCTTTCTTGTTTGCCCTGGGCCTCGGGATCCCCCTCGGTTTTTTTACCGCCGTTTACAAGGGGAGGTGGGTCGATTACGCCGGCAGCTTCCTGGCGCTTTTGTTCTTTTGCATCCCTGCCTTCGTCGTAGGCCCGGCGCTCATCATGGTTGTCGCGATCAAGTTGAAATGGCTGCCCGTCGCGCTCTGGGGATCGCCGCTGCACGTCATCCTGCCAACCGTGACGCTCGGTATTTACTTCGCCGGTCGTGTCGCGCGGTTGATGCGGGAAGGAATGATGACGACGCTCAACGCCGAATTCATGACCACGGCCCGCGCGAAGGGCCTCAGCGAACCTCAAGCCTTGCTCAAGCACGCGTTTCGTTTGGGTGCGCTGCCGGTGGTTTCGTACTCGGGTCCACTACTGGCGGATTTGCTCACGGGGTCTTTCGTCGTCGAAAACCTTTTTCAAATTCCTGGCATCGGCGTCTTCATGGTCAACAGTTCACTGAGCCGCGACTACACGATGGTGGTCGGCCTCGTGCTTTTGTACGCGGTGCTGCTGTTGCTGTTGAACCTGGCCGTCGACCTCGGCTACGCGCTTCTCGATCCACGGGTCCGTTATGAGTAGCGCGACCGCCATTCTGGCCGAGACGTCGGCGCCAAAACAGGTGCGCCAGGAACACCTCAGCCCCAACCAGCAGGCTTGGCGGCGCTTCAAACGCAATCGCATGGCTGTCGCGAGCAGCATTTTCGTGCTCTGCCTCGTGGCGCTCGTTCTCGTGTGGCCGCTCCTGAGCAACCCCGCCCTCGCTGTGCCAAGGCCCATGACCTACTCGCCCACAGCGCTCACCGATAGCCCGTTCAGCCCACCGGACGCGCAGCATTGGTTTGGCAGCGACGCGAATGGTCGCGACATCCTCAGCCGGATTTTTTACGGCGCGCGCATTTCACTGCTGGTTGGCGTCGTCGGGGCCGCCGTGAGCCTTGTCATCGGCGTGCTTTGGGGCGCGACTGCGGGTTACTTCGGCGGCCGGCTCGACGAACGCATGATGCGTTTCGTTGACATCCTTTATGCCCTGCCGTCGATCGTGTTCGTGATCGTGATTATTACGACGCTCGAAGTTCATTTCAAAACGTGGCTCGCTAACGTTTTTAGCCCGGAAGTCGCCGCGCGAGGTCGCATGCCTTTCCTTTTCGTCGGCCTGGGCGCGGTGTCGTGGCTCACGATGGCGCGTATCGTGCGTGGACAGGTGCTCACGCTCCGCAAACGTCAATTTATCGATGCCAGCCGGTCGCTCGGGGCAGGGGAGGGCCGAATTCTTTTTCGCCACATTTTGCCGAACGTAATGGGAGTGATCATCGTATATGTCACTCTGATCATTCCCTCGATCATCCTCTACGAGTCTTTCCTCAGCTATCTCGGATTGGGCGTGCAGCCGCCGCAGGCAAGCCTCGGGTCGCTCATCGCCGAAGGCGCGGCCCAAATCAACCCGATCCGCACCTATTGGTGGATGATCGCGTACCCGGCGGGTTTGCTCGCGATCACGCTCCTGGCGCTAAACTTCGTCGGCGACGGCCTTCGGGATGCCTGGGATCCGCGCACAAAAGAGTGAAATTCGTGCTATTTTGTTCTTTGAGGTTGCACGATGGGCGAGCGATGGAATAGTTACCGGCTGTTGAGCGAACCGATGCAAGAATATCCAAAACATTATTGCGGGGTGTTTGGGGTTTATGGGCATCCACGGGCTGCCGAGTTGACGTACTACGGCCTGTACGCGCTGCAGCATCGCGGCCAGGAGAGCGCCGGGATCGTGACGTGCCACGACCAGCTTTTCCATGCGCACCGCGGCATGGGCCTCGTTTCGCAGATTTTCAACGGCAACATTCTCAAGCAATTGCCCGGAGCGATGGCCGTCGGTCATACCCGCTATTCGACCACGGGTTCTTCGCACATTCGCAACGCGCAGCCCTTGACGGTGGATTGCGCCCGCGGCCAGATCGCGATTGCGCACAACGGCAACCTCACCAATGCATCGCAGCTTCGCGAGGAACTGGAGTCCCGCGGTTCGATTTTTCAGACGACCGTTGACAGCGAAATCATCCTGCACCTGATGGCGCAGCCGTCGCTGAACGGCCAGGAAAACAATTTGGTCCAGACGGTGAATCGCATCGAAGGCGCTTTTTCGCTCGTCATTATGACCGAGAACGAGCTGATCGGCGTTCGCGATCCGCACGGCTTCCGCCCTCTCTGCATCGGTAAGCTCGAGGACGCCTGGATTCTCGCCAGCGAAACGTGCGCGCTGGACCTGATCCAGGCCAAGTTCGAGCGGGAGGTGGAGCCGGGTGAGATCGTTATCTTCGACAAGAATGGGATGCGTTCCGTGCAGGCATTTCCCATGCACGAGCGGCGCGCCTTTTGCGTTTTTGAGTACGTCTACTTCGCGCGGCCAGACAGCACGATCGCGAACCGCAGCGTCTACAAAGTCCGCGTCGACATGGGCCGCGAACTCGCGCGCGAATATCCCATCGCCGCCGATATCGTGGTGCCCGTGCCGGACAGCGGCAATTGCGCAGCGCTCGGTTACTCGCTGGAGTCAGGCATCCCTTACGAGATGGCATTCATCCGCAATCACTACGTCGGCCGCAGCTTCCTGCAGCCGAGCCAGTTGATTCGCGACTTTAACGTGCGTGTAAAGTTGAACCTCATTCCCGAGTTGGTGCGCGGCAAACGTGTCATCATCGTCGATGACTCCATCGTGCGCGGCACGACGTGCAAGGCGCGCGTGAACAACTTGAAAGAGGCCGGCGCGAAAGAAGTCCACGTGCTCGTGAGTTGCCCGCCGCATATGAACCCTTGCGTTTACGGCGTCGATTTTCCGGATCGCGCCAAGCTCATGGCGGCCAACTACTCAATCGACGACATCCGCAAATATCTCAATGCCGATTCCCTCGGGTATTTGTCGAAAGAAGGCATGGTGAAGGCGACCGGCTTGCCCGCGAACTCTTTCTGCATGGCGTGTTACGACGGCAATTACCCTGTTGAATACGATCCGCTGCTCGACAAGCACATCATCGAGCGCCGCCGGAACCGCGCAGACGGCATCGCCGAAGCCCTCGCCAAGGAAGAGCTTCAGATCAAGCTGCTGTAGGGCGTTACGCCTTCCCGCCGTAGCTTACGTAATCATCCAGGTCGAGCAGGTCGAACCACGTCGAGATATCTTCGCGCGCGGGCGCGATTTTCTTGTGCGTTTCGTTGAAGTAATCACGGCTGTCGATATCCATCGGCCCGCGCTGTTCCTGGGCCATGGACCACGCGAGGATTTCACCCGCAGATGGCTTGCGCGTCGAGTTCGCCTCGATCCACTGCAGAATCTCCCCGTCGCTCTTTCCGGCAGCGACATGCTTTCTTAACGCCTCCGGATCAACGCCCACGAAAGTGAGAAAGCGCTGGTCTAACGGACACGCATAAGTGAACTCGCCGTTCTTGCCGCCCAGGGTCGCGCGGCATTTGTCGAGCATGCGCGGCAGGATCACGTAACCGCCAAGCCGCACGCGCGGACTGCGCGGCGGTTGCTTCGTCAAGTCAGGTGTATGGTTTGGCATAATTAAAATGTCAGGAGACTAATCAGGTCTTGTCCGGCATTCGTCAACTCCCAGCGCGAGCCCTGCTTCCTCACCAGTTTTCGGCAGGGGTTCCGCGAATATTCGGCCTCGTTCACCGAGATCAACTGCACCGGAGCCTTCCCTTTGACTGCCGAGGCAGCGCGGGGAATCAACTCATACGGCAGACCGGCGAAGTTCAACGCGATTTCGTAGCCCGCCGCTTGCTCGCCTGCTGGAAGTGCATCGCCCTTGACGAACGTTGGATAGCGCTTCAGCCACGGAAAATCCGTGGCACGCACCATTACGCGGCATAACTCCGTTTGCTGTTTAACGAACGTAGCAAAGTTGAACGCCTTGCCATGGCTGCGCTCGGTCAGCAGGACTTGCTGCGGATCGATCGCAACCAGATTCTGCCCGTTCCAATCCCCATGATCGTTTCGCTGGCCAACGCGATGCTTGCGATACCACTCCGCGAAACGATCGTTGAGCAAAAAATTCAACTCGAAATGAACGTGCGCCCGGTCTTTCGAGATCGCTTGTGCTGTGTTGGACGTTCGGCCCATGACCGCAACCTGTTCTCCCTGCTTTACCGTCGCGCCGGCTTTCAAATCAGCGCGCACCTCGCTGAGGTGGGCATATAACGAATACACTTCGACACCGTCCACAGAATGTTTGAGAATCAAATAATTGCCGAAATTCGAGAGACCCGTCCGCCGGTTGATGTACGCCACCGATCCATCAGCCGTCGCCATCACAGGATCAGTTGGTTCGCCGCGCCGGTCGCGTTGCAGGCACCGGATGTCGAGGCCCTCGTGCATCTGCCAACCCTCCGTTCGCACGCACCCAAACCCGCCGCTCATCCATGGCTTGCCGACGGTGCCCACGAAAAACTTTTCCTCAGCTCCGCGCTCGAAGATCGCGGCGTTTGCCGTCGGCAGTTTGAAGGCCTCGGCGCAAACCACCAAACAACTCAGAGCGAGAATTGCAACCGCCAATACTGAGGCCATCTCACGGAACACCTTTCTGGGCTTCTTTCGCTACGTTGTTGAGGCCAAGGACGATGCGATCGGCCTCCTCTCGGCTCGCATCCGGCGTGAAAACAAGGACGCCGTCGGAAATACGCTTGTTCGTCATGGGCGCGGCCAGCCAGCGCGCGTCGCCGAATTGACTGAAGATGCCGATGCGCCGGCCGCGATGCGCAGTCGTGTATTGTTCAAGCAGCCACGTTCCCCTGCGATCAAACTGAACCATGATCTGAAACGAGCCCAGCGCCTCGATCACAGAAGCCTTGGCAATGTGCGCTTCCGTAACGAACGGCACGTTCTCCACGTTCACATACATTGGGCTCGCGCGATAAACAGGCACCGGAGCGCTCCGATCGGTCCCGTCGGGATTCACCTCCTGGTGCAGGCGGAACGTCGTTGCGTCTTTCTTTTTCATCGATTGGCATCCAACGGCGCACAACGCCACCAGCGCCAGGAGCAAATAAGAATTGAACCGCACGACACGACTCGCCATCATTCCGCGCCAAACAAACGCAACAACGTGGCAAAGTAAAGAGCCTTTATGGGAACACAGTCCAACAAAGTGATTAAACGCAAACGCCGCCTGGCTTACCTCAAGCGCAAAAAAGAGGCTGCCAAGGCGAAGAAGCCGAAAGCCGCTTCGGCCGCGTAATTCGATTCGATTCCTAAACAGGCCACCCGTGCGGGTGGCCTGTTTTTTTCTTAGCCGTATCGGCCCTCGATGTAATCCGCCGTTTTAGGATTCTTCGGCGTGAGGAATAGATCTTCTGTGCGGCTGTGCTCGATGAGTTCGCCCAACAGCATGAAAATGCACTCGTTACTCGCGCGGCGGGCCTGCGCCATGTTGTGCGTAACGATCACGATCGTGTAACGGCCTCGCAATTCAAACATCAATTCCTCGATCGCGCGCGTGCCCTCCACGTCGAGCGCCGAGCACGGCTCGTCCATGAGGATGATTTCCGGCTTCAATGGCAACAGGCGCGCAATGCATAGCTTCTGCTGCTGCTCGAGTTGCAGGTTCGTCGCCCGCATATCGAGCCGGTCCTTTAGGTCCTTCCAAAGGCCGACCTCGGTCAGCGCGCTTTCCACCGCCGCATCGTAGTCTGACCTTTTCATCTCCCCGCGTTCCTTGTGAATGCGAAGCCCGAACACAACATTCTCGTAAACGGAGATGGGCAGCGGGTTTGGCCGCTGGAAGACCATCCCCACCGATTTCCGCAGCTCGATCAGCGAGACATCGTCATCGTAGATGTTCTTATTGTGCAGCTTGATTTCGCCCGTCGTGGTCACGTAGCCGTAACGCTCATTCACGCGATTGAAACAGCGCAGCAGTGTTGTCTTGCCGCAACCCGAGGGGCCGATCAACGACGTGATGATGCCATGCTTGATGTCGACGTTGACGTTGATCAGTGCCTGGAACTTCGCGTACCAGAGGCACAAATCGCGCGTCGTAATGGCAAACTTATCACTCATCCGAAGATTCCATTCACGTACTCGTAAGTTTTTCGGTTCCGCGGATTGTCGGAAAACATCACGTCATTGCTGTCCACCTCCACGATCTCGCCATTCCACAAGAACATCGTTCGGTTCGCCAGGCGTCGCGCCTGCTGCGTCAAATTCGTCACCAGGATGATCGTCATCTCTTTGCGAAGTTCCTTCAGCACATCTTCGATGCGCATCGTCGTGATGGGATCAATCGCAATTGAAAATTCATCCAGGCAGAGAATCTCAGGCCGGTGCGACAACGCGCGCGCAATCGTCAGCCGCTGCTGCTGCCCGCCGGAGAGCTTTGTCCCCAGACTGTCCAGGCGGTCTTTGACCTCGTCCCACAACGCGGCCTGCCGCAGACACTGCTCCACGAGCCCGTCAAGGTCACTTTTCGCAGTTACCCCGGAGCACCGCGGCGCGAACGCCACATTATCGTAGATCGTGATCGGCAACCCCACCGGCAGCGGCGCGACCATGCCGATCTTGCGGCGCAATTCATAAACGTTTTGCGTCTTAACATCCGAGCCATCGACTTTTACCGTGCCCTTCAGTTTTGCGTCCGGCGAAAACTCGATCGTGCGATTGATGCACCGTAGCAACGATGTCTTGGCGGACTGCGCGGGCCCGATCACGCCAAAGATTTCGTTCTCGTAAATGTCGAACGTGATCCCGTGAATCACCTCCTTCGCGCCATAGGAAAGGCGAAGATTCGATACCTCAATCTTTTTGACGGGATGCTGCATGGTTACCACTTCTTGCGCGAACGGAGATAAACCCGAAGCACGATGGCCGTCGCATTCACGAGCAACACCGTCGCCAGCAGGACCACGGCGATGGCGTAAGGCAATGGCTTCGGAGCGCCTGTTACCTGCGTGGTCACTGTGTACAAATGCATCGAGAGCGCCATGCACTGCTCCTTGAGGCTGTAGGCAAACAGATTGCCGGCTTCAATATTCCGAAAGAACACCGCGCCCGTGAACATGATCGGCGCCGTCTCTCCGGCAGCGCGGCTAACCTGCAAAATTACGCCCGTCAAAATTCCGCTGATCGAATTCGGAAGCACGATCGAACGAATCGTTTGCCAGCGAGTCGCGCCGACGTTCCAGCATGCCTCGCGAAACGAGCGCGGCACGGACGCCAATGCTTCCCGCGTGCTGGCGATGATCACCGGCAACGTCATGATTGCGAGCGTCAACGACGCGGCGAGGACAGAGCGCCCTATGCCCGCAAAAAGCACGAACGCGCCCAACCCGAACAGTGCGTGCACAATGCTCGGCACGCCCGCAAGGTTGATCACGGCCAGGTTGATGACGCGATTGAACCAGTTGTCCTTTGCGTATTCGTTCAGATAAACCGCCGCCAGGACTCCAATCGGCGCCGCGATCAGCAACGAGACACCCACCAGCCAAATCGTGCCCAGCAGCGCGGACCAAATGCCGCCACGGCGCATGCCGCCCACCGGGTTCGTGGTCAAAAATTCCCACGAAATCAGCGGCGCACCTTGATACACGAGATAGCTGACAATCATGATCAGCGGCACGACCATCGCCCCCGCCATCAAGCCAAAAACGCACTTGGCCAGCAACTCGCGCCGGTGCTTCTTTCGAACGAATGGCGTTTCGACAAACATGACAATCTATTTGCGTTTGATGCCGCGGATAGCCATGTCGGCGGTCAGGTTGACGACGGCGGTGATCGAGAACAGCAGCACGCCGATCAGGAACAGCACTCGATAATGCTGCGACCCTTCCGACGCTTCGCCCAACTCCGCCGCGATCGTGGCGGTGAGCGTGCGCACCGGATCAAAAATGCTGTCGGGTATGTTCACCGCGTGCCCCGTGGCCATAAGCACAGCCATTGTCTCCCCCACGGCTCTGCCGACGCCGAGGAGCACGGCCGCAAGCAGGCCGTTCTTGGCTGCGGGGATTAGCACCCGATAAACCAGTTGCCATCGAGTCGCGCCCAGCGCGATCCCAGCCTCGCGAAACGAATCGGGCACGGCTTTCAGCGAGTCTTCGCCAATCGACACCATGATCGGCACGCTCATCAACGCCAGCAGGATCGCGCCGTTCAACACGTTGAGGCCGATCGGGGCGTTGAAGAGATTCTGAATGATCGGGTTCATCACCGTCAGGCCAATGAATCCCCAAACCACGCTGGGAATCGCTGCCAGCAACTCGATCACGATCTTTAATGTTTCCTTCACTTTGCCGCCGCAGAATTCCGACACGAAAACCGCTGCCCCCAGGCCAAAGGGAACTGCGATGACCATCGCCAGGACCGTAACACTCAACGTGCCGACGATGAGGGCCAGCACACCAAACCTCACGTTGCTCTGCGATGTGGGATACCATTCCTTGCTGAACAGGAATTCCTTCAAGCTGAAGACCTTGTGCGCGGGCCGATGATCGTCGGCATGGCGTTCCACCGCCGCGGCCTGTTCCTGCGTCTGCGCTTTTGGCTTCTCGAAAAAGAGCGGCACTGCTTCGCGAAACACAAAGAAAAAGATGCTGAACACGAAGATAATCGCGCTGATCCCGCACAGGCGGATGAGCGCTTCGATCACCTTTTCACCGGCAATCGAAACCGCGCCGCGACCCGCGCGCTTCTTCTTTTGTCTCGGATCGTCCCCCGCCGCGCCCGAACGAGGGTGCAACGGTGCAGCAGGCCCGCGGGCCTCACGTGTGTGAATTTCAGCAGGCACGATTTACTTCTTTGGCAGCGGGACGTAACCGGTATCCTTGACGATCTTTTGCCCCGCGTCAGACATCACCCAATCCAGATACTTCTGGATGTGCGGCGGCGGCGTCCCCGGCGTGTACATAAACATCGGACGCGCGATCGGGTATGTTTTATTAAGCGTCGTCTCAATGCTCGGCATCACCGACGGTTCCCCTTTCTTTTTAGCCACCTTCACGATCTTCACCGCGGGCGTCGCGTAACCCATGCCGCTGTAGCCGATTGCGTTTGGCGTCTTCGCGATCGTCTCCACCACATCCTTCGACCCGTTCAGGTCCACGCTCCCCGCCTTGAAATCCCCTTTCTTCCCAATCACCACCTCCCGAAAATAATGATACGTGCCCGAATTATTCTGACGGCTGATGCGCACGATCTCATCCCCCTGCGCGCCTGGAATGCTTTGCACCCCTAGATCGCTCCACTTCGTGATCTTGCCGCCTTCCTTATAAATCTCCGCCAGTTCCTCGAGGCTGATTTCATTGAGCGGATTGTCCTTGTGCACGAAAATGGACAGCGCGTCGTAGCCCACCATGTATTCCTTTGGATCGCTGCCGCCATGTTTCGCTTTGCACTTCTCGACTTCCTCGGACTCCAGCTTGCGGCTCGAGTTGGCGATCTCGGCCGTGCCATTGATCAACCCCGCAATCCCAAGGCCCGACCCGCCGCCCGAGACTTCAATGGACACGCCCGGATCCACTTTGTGATATTCCTCCGACCAGGCCTGCGCCAGGTTCACCATCGTGTCCGAACCGATGTTCTGCACGCTCGTCACTTTCCCGCCGCCCGACCCTGACCCGTTTGCACCGTCGCGTTTTCCGCAACCGGTTTGCGCCAATCCTGCAGCCAGCGCGATCGCCATCGCCCATTTGGTAGTTGTTTTGAGTTTGCTCATGATGTGTTTTCTCCTAGTCGATTTTGTCTCCTAAAATTGCCTCCACCAAATCGTTGATGTGCGCGGAGGTGTATTGGTAAGCCGCATCGTAGGCCGCTTTCACCTGCTCGGGTGATCCCGTTACCTTCGATGGATCCTGCACGGTCCATCCCAGGCTGACGGTCTTGGTCGGTGGCGGTGGAAACACCCTCTCGGCTTCCTTTGCCAGCGCGATGATCACCTGGTAATGATCGAGATTCGGGATCTGCTCCACCGACTTCGAATGCTGCCGCGAAATATCGATCCCCTTCTCCTTCATGTACTTCGCCGTCGCGACATCCACTGGTTTTGGATCAATTCCAGCGCTCGCAAATACCAGCCGCGGCTGTCCGAGTGAATTCGCGATCCCCTCCGCGATTTGACTGACGCACGAATTGTGTTCATCCACGAACAGTAATCGCAGCACTTCCGTCCCCTTGTGCTTGCTGTACTCGCCCGTGCACATGTAAAGCACCTCTTCGCAAATATTCTTCGCCTGGTCTGACACCCGTTCGAACCGCCGTGCGATCGTCATCAGCGGCGTCAGCGCTTCCAGCGGAATGCGGTCCTCCTGCCGCAGCCCCAACAACTCGGCGTTGATCTGGTTGCGCAGTTCGTCGACTTTTTCCTCGACCACCATGGTCGACTTCGCCAATTCAGGATTCTGGTCAGCGAATGCGCGCACGGCGTCCCGCAACATCGGAATCGAATAATTCGCAATCTCCTCGAACCGTTTCATCGCCGGCACCTCGGGCAGATGCGCAATTTTCAACGCCTGCCGCGCGATGCTCTCCGCGTAATCGCCGATGCGCTCCAGTTCCGCGTTGATCTTGATCGTCGCGTAAACGAAACGCAGATGCCCGGCAACCGGCTGCTGGCGCACCAGGAATTCGAGGCAAAGGCGGTCAATCTGCTTTTCCATGTCATCGATGTTCTGGTCCCGCAGCACTACCGAATACGCCGCCTGCCGATGGCGCTCGACCACTGCCTTAAGCGCGTCCCGCAGAGCCTTTTCCGCGAGAGTCGACATCTCCAGCACCTTGGACCGAATCAGGTCGATGTCGCGCTGTAGCGTCGCTTCGTAATGAGATGCCATAGTTCTGTTCCAAACTTGTGACACCGTCGTTACACAAGTATGGCGGTCCCGTTACGATTCTGTTACGACCCCGATTTTGCGGGTCGTCCGAAAAGAGTTATGGCTGACACAAGAAGTCCCAGATATACCGCAGCCGCTTGTCCCCCAGTGCCTCCCGTTTTAGACGCTCCCCTTCTCCGTAGAAACGAACCCCATGGAGGTTCCCGCTCGCTAAGCTCACACTCCCTGTCAGGGTCGGTGAGTCGGGTAGCTCACCAAAGCGGCCCGGGTTTGAAGCCCGTCTAATCGGGCCGCTTCTTTCGTCCGGGTCTTCCCCTCCACCAGCTTTTCCTCTGGGGACTTCACCCACCGCGCCTTGCGCCCCGAAATACCGCACAATCAGTCCGATGACCATCGTTATCCAGAACTCCGCAACAAATCTGTATTTCGGCAAAGACGGGAACTGGACCGCGGCCCGCGAGGCCGCGAGACGGTTTACCTCCAGCTACGAGGCCTTCGCCTACTGCAGGCATCGCGGCATGCCGGATTGTAACGTGATCCTCAGTGGCGATCCTCACGAATCGGTCGCATCCCCAGTTGACCTCGTCGAATCGGCTTGATCACAGTCGGTTGATTCCGGGTGCGTCCGCAGGGAATTCTCGCTCCTGTCAGATCGGTCCCGCGGCGATTCAGCTGGCTGAGCTTTTACGCTGCTCTTGATCGCGTCTATCCCATCCAGACGCAAAACAGGGCGGCCGAAGCCGCCCTTGAAGTGTATCAAAGCGTTCGAAGCCCGATCAGTGAGCGACAACGTATTTGGGACATTTGCACTTCGCGTTTGGACCCTTCTTCCCCTTTACCTTGCAATCCTTTTTGTGCTTCACGACTGTCCAGCATTGCTTGTGTCCTTTGCATGACTCGCCCTCGCATTTTGGGTGGCCCTTGCAGTTTGGGGCGCCTTTGCACTTGTGATGCTCGTCGCACTCAGGATGGCCTTCGCAGAGTGCTCCCCCTTCGCACTTGACCTTGATCTTTATGTCCCCGTCCTTGCATGGCAACGTGTAGCGGCCCGGTCGGATGCCTGTCACGTCGATCCACTGGCAGTCCAGGGAGCGGTCGTACACATCTTCCCAGCCGGCCGTCAGACCTTGATTGTCACAGTCATAACCTCGACTCTCCGGCGCCGTGTCGAGGTACTTGTAATTGTCCCGCAAACAAAAAGCCTGCTTGGAGCCACGGAACACCAGCTTGCCGCTCGCATTGTGAACCTCGTACGTAATCAGGTCACGAAAGTGGTAGTGACCGTGGCATGGACTGAACTGGAACACCCTGGGATTTCTCCTCGGGTCACCCAGCCGCAGGTCGCCTTTGCCTACATTTGCCACGGCAACATCGAAGCGAAGCAGGCTCCGCCTGCCCGATCCGCGCACGCACCGCTCGACCACGGCGCAATGATCGGCCGCAAATGTTCGCTGCTCGATCGTAATATTCACCGTGCGCGATCGATTGAACTTGAGGTCTGGAAGGTTCCTTCCTGTCGATTGCTGCACTCGCGGCTCCGGGGCCGTCCTCGTCTGCGGCCCGTTTGGGGTGGGATAAGGCGGAGTGGGATAGGTCAAAATCGAAACGAGCAGGATAAAACCGGGGCTAAATGAGAACAGCTTTGTCGACATGCCCCCAGGGAACGTACGACCCATTCACTCCAAAATAGGGTGCGCTCCCCCCTCCATCTGGAGATTACTTCCCAGCCGCACGTCGTACACCGCCCGCCCGCTGTCGCCCCGGGTTCATCGCCGATAACGCTTTCAGTGCTTCCTCCCGTGCGTTTGGAATCGCAACTCCTGAATCGATCCCGTCAAAGTCCGCTGGTGCGGCCTTCGCGAAGATGCCAATCGCGCGGATCACTTCCGCGTCCTTCGCCCCAAGCACGGCCAGTGCCCTCAGTGCCTCTACCTGCGGCGTCGTGTACGCCGCGCTCGCATTCGCATGCGCATCAAACGTTTCCAAAGCAATCCAGTCGCTCCAGGATGTGTCCGACGTGTCCAGCGCCCGCTTAAGTTGCGGGATCACCACGCGGCCGCGCGGCCCAAGTCCCGCCGCGGCCCGCGCCGCCCCGGCAAATTCGTGGACCGAACTTTCGTCACTGGTCGCAAGGGCGCCGACAATCGATTCCAATGCCCCCGGCGGAGTTTCGGCTGCCGCCAGGGCCACGAACGTCATGCCACGAATGCGATCGACTTCGTGCTTCGTCAGGTCGCGATACACGGGCGAGGTCTCCGCCAGCATTTCCACGAGAGAGCCCGTCCCCGGCGCGATCTGTCCGCCCAGTTTTCGCGCGATTTCAAGGCACAGTCCGCTTTCACGGCCGGGTGCTCCCTCTTTGGCGATCCGGTTTAACGCCAGGACGATCGCTCCGGCCGTGCCGTTCACGCTCTGCCCGGCCTTGTTCAGCCGCAACAGCGCGTGCAGTCGCACAACCTCGTTCGTGCTGCGCATCCCCTCGGCCAGCGCCGCTACCCCGCGCGCATCCACCGGGGGCAAACTGTTCAGGACATTTCCCGCCAGTTCAGAGATAAAGTCATCCCCTTCTTCGATTGCTTCCAGCAGCGCCTGCACCGCCCCGGCTTGATTCGTTTGATACCCGAGACTGCGCAGCGCTGCGCATCGCAAGTATGCGGGGAGCCCTGGTTCGCGCAGCAGCCGCAGCCCCGCCTTCGCCCCCTCCACCGCGTTCTCCTCGATCAACTCGCTGAGACCGCTCGCCCGCGCGTAATCGTTCGGCAAGCCTCTTCCGCGAGTGCCTGTCTGACGTAACGTGCTGAACGCCTCGTGTTGGATCGCAGCGTGCGGCGAGTGCAAATGCCGTGCAAGCCGCTCGCCCACCGCAGGCAGACCGCGCCCGCCCGAGGCCAGCGCTTCCATGATAATCCGCTGGTAGTCAATGTCGTCGCTCTCGTCCAACAGCCCGAGCAGTGTGTCCGCAGTCACGCCATCCATCGCTTCCCTCCCAAGCACCCGCACCGCCAGCGCGCGCGTGAACAGCCGTTCGTCGCGGTTTGTCGCCACCGCCAGTAACTCCGGCCTGGGCAGTCCCGGCATCGTCCGTTCGCCCATCGTCCGCAACGCCCATTCACGGACCGTTCCCGACGACGCCTTCAAAAGCTTCCTTAAGTCGGCAGTCTCGAATTTCAACGCGCGTATCCGCTCATTCCTTGCGCCCACTTCTTCGTTCGTTCCAATGGCGCTTTGCTGCCCTGTCAAAACAAGGATCTCGCGAACGTCGGCATCCAGTAATTTCACCAGGCCCGGATGGAATTCCGATCCCCTTTTCGGCCTCAAATCTGAATGCGGAACGAGTGGATCGCCGCTCGCAAACGCAGTCAGCGCGCCCGCGGCAAAGAAAAGACACACGGCACGTGGAAACATAATCCTTTCAGCTTTCGGCAATGCGACACTCCGCATCAGCCGGTAAACAACCCATTGATTGATTTACATGCCAGGCGATTGATGCGGAGGGAACTCGGCGATCCTGCTGGTTGAGATCGTGCGCGCCATCGGCCTGTGTGTCACTGCCAGCTCCGTCGAGCCTTTGAAAAAGCTGCCTGCTTACCGTGCGTGCCAACTCCATGAATTGCGCGCCGCGCTCGAGCAGCGGGGCGTGGAAAACCTCCTGTTGCGCCAAAGATTGTCAGAGATACGTGCAAAACTCGACATCGCCCGTGCTGAAGCCAAAGAGGAAAAGCGAAAATTCAGATACCCGCGGGCCGGCTCCAACTGCCGGCCTGCTAAACACCCTCGGGTTGGTCGGGCTTCGGTCCGGTGTCCGGCACCAACGGGATTTTCTTCAACACTTCCTTCCTCACGGCCATCGTGAGATCGAGCTTCGCGATGCGCACGCGCGCCTGCTCCTGCATTTCCCTGTTTTCAGCCAATCCCTCTTTCAACGCAGTTGTGAGAGCCTGGCGATCCAGCGTCGGCTCGGCGGCCATATCTGCCAGCGCGGCCACGCGCGGCGGATTGTGCTCTAAACAGGCATCCAGCCCGCGCATCACCTTCAGCAAATCCTCAAAGCGCAGCGGCTTTCTAATATAATAATCTGCTCCGGCCGCGTAGCATGCCGCCATCTCAGGCACTTCAGTGAATCCGCTGAACATCACTACCGGCAAACTCGAAAGGCCGCTTTGCTTTCGAATCCAGCGGACAAGATCTGTGCCCCGGAAACTTCCCAGCGCATAATCCAGCAGGACAAACGCCGCTAGCGGATAGCGCATCCGATCCGCGTATTGGTCCTGGCCGCCAAGGTAATCGATCGCATCATCGTACCCATGGGCCAGCGCCAGGCCGAATTTCACATGGCAAGCCTTCGCCGCCGACCTCATCAACTCACGATGATCTGCGTCGTCCTCGACATAGAGTACGACTTTGGAGCGGTTCATGGCCGGGGAATTCATCGCAATGATCAAACAAGCAGGCCGACTCGGACCTGCGCAACATAGACGCCATTAGACGGAATATGCCTGTCCATACAATGTCGCGGTAGGCGAATCCTGCTCGGTCCGGGGAACGCTTGCAACAAAAAACCCGCGCCAGATCCTCCGCCCCTTTAACTACCGGGGTCAGCACCTCTATTCTGGAGGACGATTACGTCCTGGTCATCGCTCCCGTGAATTTTTTTCGAAACCTAACGCGCGGTGGCGTCAGTGCGGCGGGAGTCGGCTTGATTGAGAGGCTCGATGCGCACGCGTGCAGTGCCGGGGGCGATCATCTGAAGCCGGCGCGCCGCTTCCAGGGAAACGTCGAGGATACGATCCCGTTTGAACGGGCCTCGGTCGTTAACGCGGACCACGACCGAGCGATCGTTGGCGAGGTTCGTCACTTTGAGATTTGTTCCGAAAGGCAGCGTGCGATGAGCGGCGGTCAGTTCGTACATGTTGAAACGCTCGCCGCTAGCCGTCTTGCGACCATGGTATTGCTTGCCGTAGTACGAAGCGACACCGACCGTTGGTCCAGACTGCGTTGCGCTCGCGCCCGCGGACGGCTGCGAGCGGGGTGCCGAGGCGCAACCGCTCCCGAGCAATGCCACAACCGCCAATAACAAGAGTGCTTTGGCAGCGTGAAACCGGTGCTCGCGCACGAGAAGCCAATGTAGCCGTTCTGCCACGGCAAACTGCAAAGCAATGCGGATGCCCACGTCGTTTTGGGATAGGCCCCAATCCCGTTGTCCCGTTTTGAGACAAAAGATAGAGTCCCCGGAAAAAAGGGTTAGAGCCTCCTTAGGTCGGCTGCTACAAAGGCGGCACGCATGCGAACCCTGAGTCAACTTTTTGCCAAGAACAAGGCGTGGGCCGAACGAATTCGGCAGCAGGACCCGGATTTTTTTCTCAATCTTTCCCAGCAACAATTCCCGAGTTACCTGTGGATCGGATGTTCAGATAGTCGCGTGCCCGCAAATCAGATCGTCGGCCTGTTGCCTGGCGAGTTGTTCGTGCACCGGAACATCGCGAACCTGGTGGTCCACACGGACCTGAACTGTTTATCGGTCATGCAGTTCGCGGTGGATATCCTGAAGGTGCGACACATTATTGTATGCGGCCACTACGGGTGCAGCGGTGTGCAGGCCGCGCTGCGACGGGATCGCCTCGGGCTGAGTGATAATTGGCTGCGGCATGTTCAGGATGTGCGCGAAAAGCATCACAAGCGGCTGGTTGGCGCGGCCAGCGATGCCGATGCTTCTAATCGCCTCTGCGAGTTAAACGTGATCGAGCAGGTGGCGAATGTGTGCCAGACAACAATCGCGCGCGATGCCTGGGAACGTGGGCAGGAACTTGCGGTGCACGGCTGGATTTACGGGCTCGATAACGGGCTGCTGCGCGACCTAAGCATGTCCGTTGCGGGCTTCAATGAGGCGCAGGCAATTTACGATGCGGCCGTTGCGGGGTTGCCCGGCTAGTCCCGGACTCTTCCAAACAAAAAGTGGCGCGGCCAAACGACCGCGCCACTGCCATGGAACAGCAACCGCTCGAGGAGCGGCTTACTGTTACTTCTTATCGACGTCGACTTCGCCCTTGATCGTGCCGTCTTCGGCTTTGATCTTTGTTTCAGCCTTGATTTCGGTGTCCCCGTTGGCGCCCGCCTTCAGGTCACCGGACGCGCGGCCCGTGGCAACGACGAGATCATTGTGAAGCTCCTTCACGCCATCCATATTTTTGATGATTTCCGTGGCGCGATCCTTCTGTTCCTGCGAATCAACGAATCCACTCAGTTGCACCGCGCCGCGGAAGGCCGTGACGTTCACCTGGTGCGCCTTGACCGTTGGATCGCGCGTAAGCGCGGTCTTGATCTTGGTGCCCAGCGTCTTGTCATCCACGTATTCTCCTGCGCTTTCACGGCCGCTCGTCACGGCGCAACCAGTCATCATTGAGAGTGGCAAAGCAGCTAGCGAAGCTACGAGTATAAGTCCTGCGAATTTGATTTTCATATTATCTCCTTACTGTCGGTTTTCCCGTGCCAAACCCTAAGGCTGATGAACGTTGCGTGCTAATGGGGTGATAGCCCAGACGGGGCTAAGGTATTTTCGCGAGTTCTTGGACCGGCGTGCAATTTCCTTCAAAAATCTTTCCCGGTGCGCACACTGAAGAAATGAAAGTGATCACCGACGAGCGATGCACTGCGTATTCGCGGCTCGGACATCCGGAGCGGCCTTCGCGCATCTCCAAAACAGTCGAGCGGCTGAAGGCACAAGCAGAATTGCCGATCACCTGGACCGCTCCGATGGCGGTGGACGACGAGCAAATCCTGCGCGCGCACTCGCGGGACCACCTGGCGCGCATCAGGAAAGCGGAGGAGGATTTCGACGCCGACACACCGGCATACCCCGACATCTTCGAGCACGCGCAACGATCCGTCGGCGGCGCGTTGCAGGCGCTCAGGGCGGCGCGCAACGGCGAAGTGGCGTTTAGTCTAATGCGCCCGCCGGGACATCATGCCACGCGAGATCGGGCGATGGGTTTTTGCTTTTTGAACTCGATTGCGATCGCTGTCCTGGAGGCGCTCGCGACGGGTGTGGCGAACATCGCGGTGTACGATTTCGATGTGCACCACGGAAACGGAACCGAAGCCATTCTGCTGGACCATCCGCACGCGGCATTTTTTTCGATTCACCAGCATCCGTGTTATCCTGGCACAGGCACGAAGAATGTGGGCCGCAACTGCTTCAATTATCCCGTGGCGCCGAACACTCCGCGCGAGGAATACCGCAAAGTCATGAGCAAGGCGTTCGAAGATTTGAAGAAGTTCAAGCCGGACATGGTGGCCGTGTCTGCTGGATTCGACGCATATGCGAAGGACCCGCTGGCGCAGGAAACCCTCGAGACTGAGGATTATCACTGGCTCGGCGAGACGATCCGAAAGTTGGAGGTGCCAAGCCTCAGTATTTTGGAAGGGGGGTACAGCAATGCGCTGCCGGAATTGATCGTGGCGTACATGAAAGGTCTCGCGGGCAAATGATCGGAGGGGCGAGCTCCGTTGAGCCCGGCCCAATTCACGTTGGTCGTTCGTCATTGCTTCTGATTGGGCAATTCGGTTTAATGGCGGTAGCATGTATTTTCCGGAAGAATCGAACTCGGGCTTGCAATTAATACGCCCTCGAATTCTTCCGACGTTGGACCGGCATTTCCGCCCGGCCATTCTGGCAAACCGGGCATTCGCAGCGCAGGCCACTGTTCCCGTGGACGTCGCTCTCGAACGAGCGCCAGGCTCGGTCGCGCGTTTCCACACGCGACTCGTCCCGCACGGTCAACCCGAAGCGCGAGGAAATTTCCGGTACATTGAGCGCTGGCTGAAATTCCTGCTCTGGTCGCGCGGTGCGTGCAAAATTCATTTCTCAGGCCCCGCGGATATCGCCGATCAATTGCAACGTTACTTTCGCGACACGAGCACGGGACGGTTCGACGCCGACATCATGGGCGCAAGAATTTATGAACGCGCGTTTGGAGTGATCCCGTGCGAGGTAGAACAGTTGCCTGCGGAGAGCGAACGAGCCGCGCCACTCGGCAAACATTGGGATGGCTGCCGGATTGGGTTCGATCTGGGCGCGAGCGATCGCAAAGTGGCAGCGGTGCAGGACGGGAAGACCGTGTTCAGCGAAGAAGTCGTTTGGGACCCGCGAGCGCATTCTGATCCGCAATGGCACTTCGACCAGATCATGGACTCGCTGAGACGCGCGGCCGCGCATCTGCCGCGGGTCGATGGCATCGGCGGAAGCGCTGCGGGCGTGTACGTGGACAACCAGGTGAAAGTAGCCTCACTGTTTCGCGGCGTGCCCGAGCACCTGTTTCAGTCGCGCATCAAGAACTTGTTTATCGAATTGAGGAACGTGTGGAACGGCATTCCCTTCGACGTGGTAAACGACGGCGAGGTGACCGCCCTGGCGGGGGCGATGAGTTTGAACGACTTGGCAGTGCTGGGCGTGGCCATGGGGTCGAGCCAGGCCGCGGGTTTCGTCAATCCGGAGGGAAACATCACCTCGTGGCTCAACGAACTGGCATTCGCGCCCATCGATTACAACCCTGCGGCGCCAGTGGATGAATGGTCCGGTGACTACGGCTGCGGCGTGCAATATTTTTCACAGCAGGGAGTCGGGCGGCTGATTCCCGCGTCGGGGCTGAAGATCGATCTGGGACTTGGCTTGCCCGAGAAGTTGATAGCGGTGCAACAGGCAATGGCGGCAGGCGACGAACGAGCCGAGGCAATTTACGAAACGATCGGCGTCTATCTCGGCTATACAATCGCGCATTACGCCGAGTTTTATTCGTTTCGGAATCTGCTGTTGCTGGGCCGCGTGACGACTGGCGCCGGCGGTGGACTCATCGTGCACCGCGCCGAAGCGGTCTTGCGGGAAGAATTCCCCGAACTCGCGATCAGGATTCACATGCCGGACGAGAAAGAGAAACGGCATGGCCAGGCAATGGCAGCAGCGTCCTTGCCCGTGATAACGGCGTCAGTGTAACCCCCGAGTAAGGAGGGGGCTAAGAGCATGAATCCCTATCAATCATTCGTTACCCAATATGCACAGATGTTGGCGCACGGGGCGAAGTTGCCTCTAGGCGAACAAGCCGCGCCGCAACAGAGGCCGCTTCCCGCAAACGCGCCGAAGGCATTGATTTTTTCCCCGCATCCCGACGACGAAGTGATCATCGGCGGATTGCCGTTGCGCCTGCGACGCGAGATGGAGATGAATGTCATCAACGTGGCCGTCACGCAAGGCAGCAACAAGGCGCGCCAGGCAGAGCGCTGGAAGGAACTGGCCGCGTGTTGTGATTACGTTGGCTTCGGACTTGTTGCCACGAGCGAGAACGGCTTGGAAGGCGTGAACACGAAAACGCGCACCCACGAACCCGAGCAGTGGGCTGAGAAGGTGGAACGAATCGCGGCCATACTGCGCGAGCACAAACCCCGCGTGATCTTCTTTCCCCATAACGACGATTGGAACAGTTCGCACATCGGCACGCACCATCTTGTGGTCGATGCGCTTGGCTGCCTTGGAGCGGAATTTTCGTGCCACACCGCGGAGACGGAATTCTGGGGCGCGATGGACACTCCGAACCTGATGGTCGAATCCAGCGAGAAAGACCTGGTTGACCTGATCACGGCTCTCTCATTTCACGTAGGCGAAGTGCAGCGAAATCCATATCACGTGCGCATGCCCGCATGGATGATCGATAACGTGCGCCGCGGTGGCGAACTCGTGGGCGGGCAGGGGGGGGCGGCGCCGAACTTCGCGTTTGCGACATTGTATCGGTTACGGCGGTGGCGGAACGGCGCGTTTGAACACGTTTTGCACAAAGGACGTTTTCTGGCGCAGACCGAAAATCCAGGCGCACTGTTTGCCGACTGATTTTTTCGCAAGGAGGGAAACTGATTGTTCCTGCGAGTCGCGCTGGCTACACAAAGCAATGGCATGGGTCTATTTGGTCATCGCGGGGTTGCTCGAAATCGGCTGGGCAATCGGATTGAAATACACATACGGATTTTCGCGCCTAGGGCCCTCGGTCGCGACGGTGGCGTGCATGGCGGTGAGCTTCGTGTTCCTGTCACTGTCGCTGAAGACGATCCCCATCGGGACTGGCTACGCGGTATGGACGGGTATTGGCGCAGCGGGCACGGCGTTGTTCGGTATCTTTGTACTCGGCGAATCGCGAGACATCGCAAGGGTGCTCTGTATTTTGCTGATCATCGCGGGCGTGTTGGGACTGAAAATGACTTCATCGCATTAGGTGTGACCGCCCGATCGCCTTGACAGCGCCGCATTTTAGGCGATGTTGGCACCTGATCCGCTGGGGGCGTACTGGTTTCGACTTGTATGATGCGCCAGAGGCGGCATGCCGAGGATGGTTCGTTGGCCTCGTAAAAAATCGGACCAAAACATAACTGCTAATCAAGAACTAGCTCTCGCGGCCTAAGTGCCACGACGTTCACCGCTGGACGCCTGCTACGGCGGATGAACGCAACAGCAGGCTGGGCGAAGCGCGGAGTCGGCGCGCGCGTCGCCAAGACTTATCATGCAGACTAGGACGTTGGATTCGCGTCAGAACGTTATCCCGCGTCTGAAACTCTCTTCTGACTAAGCATGTAGTCGCGGCTGGTAATTCGCACAAGGACGCGGGTTCAACTCCCGCCGCCTCCACCATATTTTACGGCCTTATTTCGATAGTGCTTGACAGGACGGGACAAAGACGGGACAACCTGTCGATGTGAAAGGCAACTCCGGCAAGCGGAAGAAATCGAAAAAACGGGCACCGTTTGTGGTCGTCACGGTCGGCAATGTTTCGCTCCCGATTTACCGCCAGGCGAACATAATTGCCCAACGCGACGCGCAGAAGAACATCGTCTACGGGCCGCCCGACGCCCAAGGCAAACGGCGGGCTCTCGTGAAGTACCGGAGCGAAAGCTA
>Ga0105340_1000228_pt1 | contig 28064 bp, 36 predicted proteins | sample EasRivMeERMLT700_FD_89676 | JGI IMG/M metagenome (GOLD analysis project Ga0105340, IMG submission 89676) | Soil microbial communities from meander-bound floodplain in the East River, Colorado, USA - East River MetaG ERMLT700 | ecosystem: Environmental > Terrestrial > Soil > Floodplain | place...
TAGTTCTAGGGCCTCAGACGCGACGTAGCTAAGACCGTGGCCCCTCAGGTTGTTATCCCGCAGGACGCGCTGCACGGTGCAACTAGGGCACCGTACAGAGGCTCTGTAAGCATAGCCTACGACTGTGTAATCCGTATTCATAGCGGAATCCCTCCAACGACCGCGCAATTTTTCCCCCGTGTAGTGTCGGGTGAACCGTCCCACGCTGTAACGTGTTCGGGCATTATGTAATCCTGCCCGTTTTCATAACAGAAACAAGCTTCCCGCATTTGTACGGGAAACATTCTCGAACCGATGTTAATCATGCCGGTTTGCGGAGCTAAGTCTAGGAAAATTGCTAGCCCCTTGTAATCAGCACAAGCGGTTTTGATTCGGGCATTTTCATTTACACGGAATAGCTCCCGCATAAAGTGATAGTGCCCGTGAAAACAAATAGCGTCAACCTTCCGTTCCGGACTAATGCTACTGGCAGATCGCCGCTGCCAACACTTGTTAGCAGTCGGCTTTAACGTGAAACGCAAAGCCCTACCATCGCGCCGCATATTGACAATGCGAACGCTAACTAGATCAGCGGCTTTGTACGCGTCTAGTTCTGTAATTCCCCATACTTTCATGGCTTGTTCCCTCTCTGTAGGGTGAAAACCCCCACGAGCTTAAACAAACCCTCTTATTCCCGTAGCCTTAATTAAATCCTCTCCGCGTGCTATTTCTTAGACTAGTTTGTCAGCTTCACGTTCTAGCCTTTTTTCATCGGCGGCTCTTAAAACACTGGCCCGCCACATTGTGTAGGCGTCCGGGTCTAGTTGTGAAATTTTAGTTACTAGATCGTTCTCATGCGGTGTTAGCTTTGGGTGATTCAGAACCGCAAAAGCAACCAGATACGACAGAGCCGAAAGCTCGCCATGATTGAGCTTTAGAATTACGGTTTCGTTGCTTTCCATTGCCTATGCCTCATCAAGCAGGATCGTGTTTTCGGTCACTGGTAGCGCACCACTAGTAAGCAATGCGCGACCGCAAGCGTATGGATGGTAAAAGACTTCCGAAGCTTTATGCTTTGGAATGTCAGAGATTACAAAATCATCGCCCGCCCGCGAATCAACAACATGGCAGGAAATCTCCAGACATTCTGTACCTTCAAAATGCGCGAAAAGAGTAACGGAAACGCCGTCAGCTTCGCGCTGATTGATTTCCTTGATTGTCATTTTGAAACCTTCCCTCTCTGTAGGGCGGAGAGGATTTAATTAAGGCTACGGGGCTATGACGGCACTTAGAAAACCTCTCCCCGTTAGGGTGAGCTGAGAAATACTGCTAGGGGTTACGCAATAGCTGCCAGTGTCTCTAGCACGAGCGCATCAGCCTTTTCCATTTTGCCGCTGAGCACGTTTTCGGTGTTCCGGATGTAACGTGGCGTTCCTTTACGGACGCTTGCAACATGCGTATTCCACGTGTTAAACGCTGCGAGCACACCATAAGCTGTACCTGTCCATGGAGCGCACCTAGCGTCTGATTTGTAGAGAGCCGTGATGTCGGTTTGCTTGTTCTGTGCAACCGTCTTGCCTCGGCCGTCGTCGTCTGGCACGGGGACGAGAGTATCCAACAATGTCTGATATGCCGCCTGCGAAACCTTCATGCTGCAAAGCCTCGCAACATCGGCGGTAAATTCATCCGACATCGTATGAATAATCGCCAAAGCCTCTCGTGCATCTGCAATTTTCATCCCAGAGTAACGAGTGTGCTTAAGCTTGTAAGACTCGCCATTTTCGGCTAGGGCGATGTTCATCGTATTGTCGCAAACAGTCTGCGTTACGACCTTCTTGTAAATCGTAGCGAGCGAACCGTCGAAGCTTGTTGCGCCTAGCAGGTTCGGCCGGAACGTAACACCTTCCGGGGTATCAATCGAATCAGGGATTTCTACAGATACAAACGCCTGCGCCCGATTCTTAAGCAAACCGGCAGAACCGATTCCCAAATCATCATCGAGAATCGTTCCGATGTTTTCTAGCAACCACTCAGAGTAAGAGTGACCCTGATAACCCTCTTTGAAAATTCCAAGCACGTCCTCGCTATCAGACGTAACCATAGCTTGACGGTTCGGAACTTCCATGTACTCGCCCGCCGCAGTCATAACGTAAACGGGGCGGGAATCGACGTTGAAATTAAATAGCCTACGCTCAACGTCTTCAACGGGGATCGCGCCGGGGTAATGGTTACTCTCATCACCCTGTAGTTCTGTCCTGTAGTGCCACGCGAAGCCGCGTTTTTCAGTGAAGCCAACCAAAATCATTTCATTCAACCACTGTGAAGTCTCCTGAGACATTTTGAAATCCTCTCTATCTGTAGAAACGGAACGAGGAGAGGTTTTCTAAATGCCGTCATAGTCCTATTGCCCACAGGTCTAGCTAAAACCCTCTCTGTTAGTTTCGGTTTCTATCTGTAAACCTTACTTAATGCCGTAATTGCTAGCCCTAGTTTTGAATTCTGGCGACGGAGGATATTTTCGGAATCGTGGAACCACCTTGTGTTCTTTTGGTTGCGCCAAATAGAATCTTCAACGGCCTTAGCTAGCCTGCCAGCGGTAGCGATAGCCTCTGCCTGTGTTAGCCGCATTCCGTCTATGAAAATCCAACCATTGGCGTCAGTCTCAACATATGGGGTATGCAGAGAATCGGTGTCAAGTTCATCTATTAGCCCGTTATCGCAAAAAGGAAATTCCATGGTTAACCTCTCTGTAGCAGAGAGGGTTTTAGTTAGACCTGTGAGCGTAGATTTTCAAATAGCAGCGGGTTACCTGAAAATGCACCAACCTAGTCAACACAGTCGGACGGCGCGAGGATTCCCGCACTAGCTAGCCCCGTCATCGCCCATACACGTGCTCGCGTATCAGACTCGGCTAGACGTGTCCCGTTTCTTAGCTCGCGGTATCGGGTGGTTTGAGCGGCTTTGAAATCATCCAGGCGTTACCGCTTCCGATGATCCCGTTTCCGCCCACCTGTCCCGCGTCACGCGAGGATTGAGGGAAACACGGCTAGCCCTGAAAAGTTCGCACGTCAAAGCGGGCGAGAGGACTAGCTAGGTTTTCAATGTTCATCCGGCTAGTTCCGCCGGAAGCCCCTTTGTAGCACAGATACGGGCATTCTCCCAAAACGCCAAAATGAAAAACCCGCAAATAGCGGGATATTTCAATCTAGCCCGCATGGATACAGGGGGGTTGGGGGATGCCACGCCGAGGATGCCCATAAGGACGGCTGTAAGGCACTGTAGCGTGCTCCCCCACGCCTACCCATGCTGGCACCCATCCCCCTGTGAGCGGGGCTTAGAATGGCTCACGCACGCACGCGCGTTAGGGCACTGTCCCACGCTGTAATTGTAACTACCCAAACCACGCTCTGGTAGGGGGATTGAAAGGTAATTACCCTATGTGCACTGCCAGTAGTGAAATCCAAGGGGTCGAGCGGGAGGAAGGTAGTCACTATTGCAAGCTTGTATGTGTATAGAGACAGTGTGTTTCCTTGTTCTACACCTTGTCCTACACCTGGGCAAATGAGCACAGCGCGAATAAAGGCACAATGAGCAGTGAACCATTAATTGGTTTCCCTGTGTTCATCAGTGTTTGAGCATTATTAGAATGTAATATGTATTTCACTCTAGATGTACCCAAATATACCCCCATATTTACACTTTGAGACTCTGTCCTATGGCGCAGTAGGTTAATGTCACAATGTTTTCATTTCACTGTGTTTATCACGTTAATACGCAATTACAAATAACCCTATTTTGCAGGGATAATAGGTGTACCGGAAACTATTCAGAAACAGCTTGTGACAGGCATGTGGTACCGGGGCTAATAAGCACAGGATTTTTCTGAAAATAAAAATGACTTATTTGTGAAAATTATTATGGGTGATTTTGGGAGCAGAGTCTCTTGCACAAGAGGGCAGGATGAGGACTCTTTCTAGGGGGCTGTAAGCGATTCTCCTCTGCCCCGAGTTCCTAGGGGTACTTGACACCCTGTTTTGCCGTCTGTAGGCTTAGGGAGCCGCTGAGGGTCTTCGGCTCAGCCCTTAATTGGATTCCGAGGTTGAAGGCTCTCGGCGGCAGTGGGTGGGCCTGGGAACAGGGCCATAAGGGGCGGTAAGGCTTGATACCGTTAAAAGCGGGTGTCTAGTGGTCAAGTGTCTGCCGCCTCTTCTTATCAGGAGGTTAAATGGAATTTCAGACTGGTAAGACATACAGGGTGAAACTTCGGGACTGTTGCATTGAAGGAGAATTCACGGCTAGACTTGCCGCTATTGTAATTCATCCTGACCCGGACGATCCTCAGGATGACGGTATGGAGTATTGCGATTTGGTTTTTACTAACGGCGTTACCTTGACTCAGCATTGGGGCTGTAGGTTTGAGGAAGTTCCTATGCCTCCGGTTGTTAAAGAAGACCCGAGCGAGCTAAAGCTCCGGTATTGACCTGCAAATCTCGGTTATTTGACAAACCGCTCATCCTTTGCTTGAATACCTGAGTCCAAACCGACGGGTGAGGACAGGAGTGACCGACCCGAACCACTTCCCTGTTCCGGGGGAGCTATTAGGGAAGGTGCTGCTGAGTCGAGTAGAAAACGTCTAGGTACAGCCAGCCAAGGCCGGGGCCGTAGGACGGAGAGATTGAAATATCTCGAACCTCGATGACGGTGATCCCCTCTAGGTGACTAGAGGAACACTGAGAGGCAGGCGCAGCCGAAAACCTATTACTCACATAGATGGGAAACTAGGAACTAGGCTGTTGGAGGTAAGCAACCCTCCCTCCACTTTTTTCAGTTTTGGCCCTCTCTCTTCCCCGGATGGGGGCGGGAGAGGGCCAATTCTGTTTGTCTTGACTTTTTAGAGGACAGAGTTATAATCCCCGTGCCGGGGGAGTCCATACCACTACTAAGGTGATCGGGCGATCATCAACTCTCCCGGCAATTACAGAAAGGGCGGGGTTATGAAAACTGAAATAACCATTAGCGCAAAAACAGCTTTCTACTTTGGCTTCTACTTTGGGCTTGGCTTTCTGACCGTTGCACTATTTGTTTTTATTGGAATCATGCTAGGCACGTTGTTGCATTCGTGAGAAGGTAAAAATGAGCATTATTTGGCAATTTCAAGGTTCAAATCGCTTTTTGAGCAATTTTTACCCTGCCTACGTTGAATATGAGGGTTTGATCTACCCGACGGCGGAAAATGCCTATCAAGCCGCGAAATCGCTTCACCCTGCGGTCAGAAGGTTCTTTTTGACAATTTCACCCGGCGAAGCTAAAAAATTGGGGCAAAAAGTTCCTCTTCGACCATTTTGGGATGAAACAAAGGTACAGGTCATGGAGCAGATTGTTACTTTGAAATTTGAGGACGAGGGATTGGCAAAGATGCTCGTTGATACCTACCCGCAAAAAATGGTTGAGGGAAATACTTGGGGTGACAAATTTTGGGGAATGGTTTACAGTGCCAAGGAAATGAAGTGGGAAGGTGAAAATAACCTTGGCAAGATTCTGATGAGAGTGAGGAAGAGTCTTCTATGAATATTTCAGAAGTTGGAAACCTAGCTGCCGAGTTCATGGAACAGCTAGAAAGACAATATGACAGTGAAAATGTTAAAATTGGAGTGGTTGGGCTAGTTGTAGAGTTGAACTTCAATCGCCCTGAGGGAGAATCAACTGTAATTCAATATATGTGCTCTGACCCTCGCCGGTGGGTACAAGCTGGAATTTTTGACACTGCAAAGCGGTGTGTAATAGACTCTAGTACGTCAGTCGAATGAAAATGAATTGGGGAATTGAAGTGCTGGCAGCCTATACTTGTCTATTCGCAATCGTCATATTTATCGGGTGGGTAGGTGTAGCCCTTGCAATGGGCATGTGGCTAGTAGGTTTCTTGACAACCCGAATCTGACGCGTTACTCTTTCTAAGGGCGGTAAGGCTAGATGCCGGTAAAACCGGGAAAGGGGGACGTTTAGTGTCTACCGCCCATAATTTCAACCAGGAGGCAACATGAGCGAGCAGACAGGCAAGCAGGTGTTGGAGCAGGTGCGGGAGGCGCTGGCCCGTGAATGGGTTGAGCACGAAGATCCCGCCCTCGCCGCCCTCGACGGCTGCGTGGTGCTGACGGCTGAGGAGGCTGAGCACGTCCGCGAAAGTCTCTCCGATTTCGCGACTAGCTTTAAGAGCAATCGCGCAATTGCCCTCCTCACCCCCACCGAGCGAAGCCCCCACGAGCACGGCGAGGGCGACCTGTTTGACCCCATGCCCGGTGACGGATATGCCTGACTCATCGGCCCGCCCGCACCAGGCGAGGGTGACGACGACGACAACGAGGACGACAAGTGAAAATGACACCTGAACAACGGAAGGCTTTCAAATTTCACCGTAAGGATGCCAACGAGCGAGTTTTACATGGCTGTGTGCCAACTCACTGCTCATGTACTTTGATAGGCGTTCCTTGCGAGGATGCCTTGAAGGGGTTTTTACAAATGACTATTTCACCGGAAGAAAGAGAACGACGCGACAGGGAAAATCCGTGAGCGCACGAACAAGACGTGTGCAGCGGCGACAAGGAATGACGAGTGACGAACAACTACTGGCGCTAGATATTGTAAAAGCTGCGGAGAATTGGCACCTGAGTAGACGGTTTAGCAGCAATGCTCCTAGTAATTTCAAAGCTATCGTGAAACTACACAAGGCGGTAAAAGCATGGAGGGACGGTTGATAATGGATGAAGTGCTGACGCCGAAGCGGGAGGCGCTTGAAGCGCTAATCGAAGATGGGCCGGGTATGAGCGCGGACGATTTCGCAGTGGCTGCCCTCCCGCTGCTCATGGAAGCCGATAACGAGATCGACCGCCTACGCGCGGAGGTTAGGCGGCTGACGGCTGAGCGGGACAGGGCGATAGCCGACCGCGAACCGTACATAGAGGCCGTGCGTAGGGTGGGCGCCGACGCGGTGAGGCTGGCTGAGGCGCTGTTCTGTATCGACAAAGACCACCCTGCCCTCCGCCAGCACGAGGAGCAGCGGTGAACACGGGTGTTTCGTGGCGATGACGACCCGATCAGAAAGAGAGGAACAATGGATAAGGTTAAAGTTTACAAAGATGCAGCAAACGAGTATCGCTGGACTCGGCAATCTGAAAATGGTGAAAAAGTAGCAGACTCTTCTGAGGGCTATGTCGATATTTCACACTGTATCGAAATGGCTAAAGTTGTAAATGGGCCTGACTGTGAATATATTGACGAAACCGACAAAAATTGAAGTTTGGAATGAGGATGGTTGGTGGCGATGGAACGCTTTTTTTAAGGATGGTTTCATTGAGCACTCTCCTGAGTTTTACCTCTCTAGCAGAACAGCCAAAGCGATAGCTCGTCTTTGCTATCCTGATACATTAATACTGGTTTTCAAATGAGGGCAAACTAGAGATTCCGTGTGAATCTCACGTCAGGAGGCTAAATTGGTACGAGTAGCAGGATGGCCGTTAGAGGATGAGAAGAACGTCGTCCACCAAGACTTAGTTTACAACCTTCTCAATCAGCTTTATTCGGCTGAAGGATCTTTGAAAACAGGTGACCTTGCTGTTTCTGTCGATACAGACGGAATAGGAGTGAAAATTGCTCCTGGTGGGGCAATTATCTCATATGACAGCATATATGGTGGAAAAAGGGTATTTCAAAGCTCTGTAGAGAACAAATCAGGGGCAAATGAGTTTTTCAACCCAGGATTTGTCACAAACACAGTGGGTTGGAGTGCAGTTGGTGGAGCTACGCTAACAAGGGACACAGGAACATTTCAGGCCGGAGTAGCTTCTTGCAAAATTGCAACTTCCGGATCGTCTGTTTACACGCAAGGAATGGGACAAACAGCGAACAATATGCGTGTAAATTCTAGCCAGCTTCACGAAGTATCGTGTTGGGTTAATGCCCCGGTTGGTGTTTTAGTGAAATTGAAGGTTTCTGAATACACAAGTGCTTTTGCCCTGGTTACTACGCGTGAAGTGGTTGTAGCTGGTAACGGAGTATGGGTAAAAGCCATTGTGCAATTTACAACTGAGGCTACAACCAAGTTTGCCAAGACTGAGGTTCTAGTCTCGTCTGGATCGAGTACAAATGTATTTGTAGACAGCTTTGAGAATTCGCGTAGTTTTGACTGGATTGAGAGCTTCCGTCCTGCTGACCCTACAAACCCGCGCATTGATCGCGTGGTTGCAGTAGTGCAAGATGCAAGTATTTCAGGGGGAGGGGATACAGAGACAAGTACAAAATTCCGAGTAGTGTCCGGGGTAGCAACTTCAGGGGCTACACTTTCCAACCTGTCTGGCGCGGCTGCTATTCCTAGTAACTCTCTGCTGCTTGCAAATGTTCTGATACCTGCTGGTGCTACAGCGTTGGTGGCGGGAAATCTCGATACCACAAAGCTTACCGCAGCGCAAATTGGAATTCCGGCAAGCATTCAGACTGACATTAACGATATTAAAATTGATGTGGCTGCCTTGGAGTCTGCATTTCCTGGTCAAATGTTTTTCACACCGATTAATCCAGTTAACGCTGTTGGGCTGGTGGCAAACTTGGTAGTAATGACTCAAATTACAGTGCATAAGCGAGTTACAGTTGCTTCAGTGGGGTTTATAGTTGCAGTTTCGGCAGGGACGATTGACTTTGGAATTTATAACAAGGATTTTCAACTTCTATGGCATAGAGGCAATATTTCTAGTCCTGCGCCGGGATCAGCAGGAGCTAGCATTTTTCAAGGTACGCCTACAACGCTTACCCTGGAACCGGGTATTTATTGGTTTGCTCTAACTAATAGCAGCGGGACTTTTGAATTTGCCGGGCTTGCCTCTGGAAATATCGCGGGAGTCTCAAAGGAAACTGCAAATACTCCTCCACTTCCCGCTACTGTGTTTGGGGTTAACGGAAACAGGGCTATCCACGCATTGATAACAGGAGCGTAATGGACACTATATTTACAAAGAATAATCTTCTCTTTGCCCGCGATCCGGCGGGTGGGGTAGAAGACCTGGACAAAATGAAGGCTGCGGGCTTCGGAATCTACGCTTGCAACGTACAGAAGGAAATTCCACCCGAAAGATGGAATTTGGTACGTCAAAGGGCAGCACAGCAAGGGATGATTGTTGTTCCATGGTGCTATATTTGGAATTTGCAAGACCTTATACGCCTTTGCAGTATTGCGGACGCTTGGAACACCGACCCCCTTGTAAATATCGAAAAGCAGATAGATTTGGGTGTTTTCACCGCTCAGGAAGTAGCAAATGTGCTCAATGGACGAGCAGCGGCTATTTCAATGGAGTGTTGGCTCTTCGATAACGTGGATTGGCAGCCACTAATTCACTTGCCGATGATGCTTCAGATATTTCCGTTGGAGGTTCCAATAGCGGGGCAATGGGAAGCGTGCAAAGCCCATGCCCACACTAAGGGATTTTCATGTGTGATGTATACGTTCGGCACTTACGACGTTAATGGGGTACAGCCTCAGCCGAGCGAATTCCCATTGAAAACTCCGTATCAGCTATACACGGTAGATGATTTGACCTACATTTATCCGAATTACGGAGCTTGGGGGCCGACAGGGGCGTGGGAGCCATGTGTGTTGCCTATTAAACCAATGCTTTCAGTTGAGCAATTCCCATTTACCGGCCCATATTACCCGGATGGGTCGAAGTTCAAGCCAAATCGGGGTATGACGGTAAAAGCATTGAAAATTGCCCTAGACAGAATGGGTTTTGGGCCTTTCAATAATCCTACGACCTACTTCGGTAAGACATTGGCAAAAAAGCTCGTAGAATGGAAAATTTCAGTTGATCTAGACCCAAATCCCAATTATGGGAAGCTCACATGGAATACAATGAGGGCTGCGGTCGCCCTAGATGGTGATTACGCTTTTAATGACAAGGCTTTGGCTCTTGTAAGGTTTGACGCACTAAGTCAGAAAATAAGCAAGGAGTCAAGATGAAAAAGAGAATGGACGTAATTACTACGCCGACACAGGATCGACGGCACACTTTCAAGATCAGGTTTGGAAAGGTCAGTTCTGAGTATTACACTAAAGACCCTCAGCGCAGGAAGGAATTGGGTCTACCCCCTAAGTATATAGAAGAGTAATGGGTGGGCAAAATTTCATAATTAATAACCGAAAAAGGTGCATGGGGCCACTCCACGACGGAGATTACGTTTCTTTAGACCATTTTTACAAATATATGAGTGGGCCAAGGTTAGGAAGACCGTTTGCCCGCTGCAAGAGTTGTCAAAGCGTTAGAAAACGGGCAGACGCCAAAAATCCGATGATTGTGTACGATAAAGTGAAATTTGTTTTTGATGAGCTACAGAACCGGCTTGGCAAGATGGAAGCTTGTCGTCGCTTGGGGGTATCACATTCGTTTTTTTCAAGGCGCAAATCTGAGGGCTTAAAGAAGATTCAAAGGAAGACTGTAATTAGGGCAATGCACCTGTTGAGAGAGTGTCGTGAAAATGAAGAAGCCAGGCACCGAAGTTCCATTCGTAGAGGGGCAACACTCAGGGGTGAAAAAGAGAGAAAGCCAGTCAGAGCACGGGACTATTACAATACGACTCAGGACAATGAAACTGAGGATCGTAGGAGCCGCCGTTTGACAAGCCTTGAAGCGTGATGCTACAACGGGTTTGCGTCCTTTCATGGCGCTGCCTCCCTCCTGGTAGGTAGGTTCGGGCTAAGAGGGTCGGGGTACTGCCCCCCGGCCCTCTTTTTTGTGCCTTGGGTGTATTTCGCTATGCTGAAATCACCTTGCAGGGGACGTATCTAACCGCTCGGGAGCCGTATGGCTTCTAAGGCTGTAAACAAACGGAAAACCCGTAAGGCTGCTCCACGGGTGACGGGAGATTTTTCATCCGTCCGAACGCTAGCTAGACCGGATGAGTGGGCACTCAATATGGGTTTGAAAGTAGATGGTAGGCCATTCACCTTGGAAGGGCGTGAATACGTCCAACAGGTGATCCGCGATACCAGTGATGAAATTGTAATTCCTAAGGCTGCACAAATGGCATTTACAGTGACCTTTTTAACGAGGACGCTTCACTGGATTACACAGCGAAAATGGCACCATCTATATTTGCTCCCACTGAAGACCGGCGCAATTCCATTTGTCCAGTCTCGCATTGATCCTATAATTGATTCGCATGAGGTTCTTAGGTCTGCGTTTAAGACTGTAGACAACCGGCTGCACAAGCAATCAGCAGAGAGTATTAATCTCTATATACGTGGTACGAATATCGAGCGCGAGCTTCAGGAAATTCCAGTAGACGTAGAAGTGTGGGACGAACGCGACCGTATGGTGGAAGACAACCTAGAGGACGCTCGGCACCGTATGGATGGTTCGCTTGTGAAAAAGCTGACTATGCTTTCTACTCCGACGGTTCCAGGGCACGGTATAGATGCTGAAGACGGATGGTGGGCGTCCGATCAGCACTTGTGGGAGATACCGTGCCCTGGCTGTAATCGTTTTCAAGTTCTTGACTTTGAAGACCATATGAAGCTCGGAGATACGGCCGATGAATGTGTAATCGAGTGCGAGTTTTGCCATCGGCAATTTCAGGATTGGGAGCGCATGGTTGCCAATGCCTTTGGTCGATGGGTTCCACAGAATCTAACTGGCCGAAGTCGTGGCTACAAAATTACACAGTTCAACTCTCCTTCACAGACTACATATGAAATCATCAAGGGTTGGTATCTTGGCCAGCGTGACGCTAAGAAACTGAAGAGCTTTTACAACCAGTCTCTAGGTCGCCCATATGTCGCTGCCGGGGATAAGTTCACAGCACAGATCCTTGACAAGTGTGTAATGCCAGGACATACGCTTGGCGGTATTCCTGAGAGCGCGGTTTACATTGGTGTAGACGTAGGAATGTCTATTCATGTGAAGGCGTCTACTCTCACGCGCTCGGGAATGCGCCGTACTTGGGCTATGAAGATTTTCAAAGAATGGGACGAGCTAGACAGGTTCTTTGCTTCACTAAATAGTTTTGTAGCTGTAATTGACGCGCACCCTGAAAAGAGAGCAGCGCGAGACTTGTCGATCAAGTACCAAGGTCGAGTATGGCTCGGCTTTGAGCTAGACCGTCCTGCGACTCAGGAAATTGCGGTTTGGTTCCCTCAGAAGTATGGCGAAGCAGGAAAATGTGTAATTGACCGTACTATGGCCTTTGATACTACAATCAAGGATTACATGGACGGTCGAGTAATTCTCCCACAGGATGCGAGGGAACAAGGTGAGTTTCTAGTCAACAAGGATTACAATGGCTTTTATCACCACATGATGCAAATGGTCAGAGTTGAAAGAGAAGACACGCAAGGAAGGATCAGGGCGTTCTGGCAAAAGAACAAGAACCCTGACCACTGGCATCACGCGGATATGTTTGAGCGGATTGCCTGCTTGCGAAGTCCCACTCTTGAAATTCCAGCAGACATTTCTGACGCGTTTGGAAAGGCGAGCGTTCTTGCCGCGTAAAATTCCTGAAGATCGAGCAAGCGCAAACAAGGACAGCGTGAAGCGCATTCGTCGTCGCTACAAGACGAAGATGAATGTGAAATCTACCATTCTCCCTGGTGAGAAGGAACACGTCAAGGATATGGTCATTGTTTTGAAATTGTCCAGGTATTCCAACAATCAAATCGGAAGCGTTGTTGGAGTCTCGCGCAACCAAGTAAAAGGGATTCTAGAGGAGACAGACGTTGCAGAGAGGCTTCAGAGCCTTCAGGAGAACCTTCCCGGCGCAGCCCTAGAGTTGTTGCAGGGTTACTCAATCGAGGCGGTACAGGCCATTGCAGACGTTCTACGTTCATCACAGGATGACGGCATGATTCTGAAGGCTGCTTCTGAAATTCTAGATCGCACCGGGGTTTCTAAGGTCAGCAGGTCTGAGGCGAGTGTGCATAATGTAAATGAAAGTAAAACCACTATTGGTGCGGATGCGGACATGTTGGAGCAGCTTCGTTCATTGCCACCTGAAAAACAAGAAGAGGCGGCTCAGATGATCGAAGGCTTGGAAAACTTCTTAAAAGATGAAGCAAAGGGCCAGGAGGAATAAATGGGTGTTTGGCAGAGAATAACTGAGCAGATATTCAGAGTATGGGGGCCTATGTCCTGGTCAGGGCTTCGTTCTAATTTCAAAGTATCTGGTCAAATATCATTCAATGATGGCCCAACCTATGAAAATACAACTGTTAGCTATGACAGTGCTCGACAGCTTTACGGCAACCTGAACAGCGATCTTTCTCTAGGCGCATTTTTTACAAGGCCGATCATTGATCTTCAGGTTGACTTTATAGGGTTGCCAAGGGCATCTACAGCCAATGAAAACCTTGATGACTTCCTGAATAACTGCCTTCACGTTTATTGGGGTTCTGAAATTCAACAGATGCTTCGCAATGCGCTGAGGGATTCTAAGACAATCGTGCGTGTGCAGCAAGACTCAATTCTTGACGATCCACTTATGACTGTAGACGAGTCTGACGCCTGCCGATTGGTGATTATAGAACCAGAGAGAATTGTCATTGAGCGCAACGTGATGAATGAAAATATCATCGACCGTGCGATCATAAAGCACAAGATTGAAATGATTGAGGAAGAAGGCGACTATATTTCAGGCACTCTTCCAAGAATGAAGGAACATGAAATTTTAGAAATCATTACGCCAGAAAGCTTCCAGTATTTTGACACCACGGATCGAAAAGAGCTAACTGAGTGGAACATGACGAACATTTGGGGTTTTGTCCCTATTGTAGAAGTTTTCAACGAGTATGACTCTGCACTGAAGGGAGGCCAGAGCGAACTTGAAGTTGTAATTCCTTTGATTCATGCCTTCAACGATGTTCTGAAGCAGGGGTTGCAAGCTCACAAGTACCATTCGATTCCAAAGACTAAGTTGAAAATTCAAGATGTGCAGCCGTTTATCAAGAACAATTTTCCTGAAGCCTTGGACGAGGACGGCAAGATTAAGCCTGGCGCTGTAATAAACTGGAAGGGAAAGGAAATCCTGTTCCTTCAGGCTGAAGAGGATGCGTCTTTCCTTGAAGCCGAGTCAGTGCTCGGGGATTCTAAGACACTTGCTGATTTTTTGATGGATTGTATTTGTGTAGCCAGTGAAACTCCGCGATGGGCGTTTATGACAATTGAGGCGGGTTCTGCAAACCAGGCCAACAACGCGCAGACGCTTCCCTGGGCCTTTAAGATCGGTCGCAAGAGAAAGAATTTTGAAGTTTACATTCAAGACCTTCTGAAGATGGTAATGAAGATCAATAGTGAGAAACCTGCTAGGGCGACTCTATCTTGGGAAATCATTCGTGTTGAGGATCAAGCTGCCTACAACCAGGCATTGCAAATGCTCATCATGGGGCTGGAAGTTGCTGCGGGTCGAAAGATTATTTCAGACTCTACTTACCGCGAGCTTCTACGACAGTTTATTCCAAACATGAAAAACCCGACACAGGAGGCCGCCGACGCCGAATCCAACTTTGTTCCAGAAATTTCAAATGTTCCCCCAACTCCTGTTACTTCAGGACAAAATGGGAACAACGAGTGAAACGAGGCAGACCTGGAAAACTTAGATTGAAAAAACGCTATTCTCGTAAGAGATACGGAGCAATCGCAAGGGGTGCTAGAAACCCTAAACAGATTGCAGCCAGTGTTGGTAGAAGGCGAAAAAGGAGAAAATAAAAATGATGGAAGTTGGAGAATGTAAAAAGGCAGTAATTGTCAATTGGCACATTGAAGGTGAAGAGGACTTTGTGGTTTTGGGGAACTATGCAACTCTTTCGTCTAGGAACCCTGAGACTGATTTGTATTTCGAGGAAGACAAGACGGTAGAAAACGATGGCAACAACTTTTTTCTCTTCCCTATGGATTACAAAGGTAAGTGCATTGGTCGAGTCCGGGGTTCTGACGGCGGTGAAGACGAAGTTGAATTTGAGGTTAAGTAGTGAAGCAAAAGCAGAGGATAGTGAAAAAGCGTAGGCTTCCAAGGGGTGTGAAGGAAATTCACATTAATTACGTCAAATCCCTAGTCAGGAGGTAATATGGCAAGTTCAAAAGGTGTTTCTGTTCTTGCTGCTCGAAAGGTGGGTAGCTCCCGAAAAAGCAAGGAAACCAAATTTGGGCCTAAGAAGGGTAGTACACCACCGGGCAACAAATCGAACAAGTTGAAGGTGAGGTAAAATGGCGAAAATTCTGTCAGGTGAAAGTAACAAGAACGTAGGGCGTCCAGGCTTCCGAGGATTTATTCCTGGGCCGTTTGGAAAGGATCGTGTTCGTGTTCTGCGAAAGAACGATCCTGCTGATGGGCGCACACAGCCGGGAGCAAATGTAATTACAGACACCCATATTGATCTAGTTGGCAATCAGAGTCCAGGGCTTAACAGGCGCAGTTTTGTTTCGTTCGATGCTGGTAAGAAGACGATCAAGCGTGCTGGAAGCAGATTGCGAAAGAGGTAGCGATGGACGAGCAAATTCAAGACCTATTTGATTGCACCGTCGTTTCAGAAATGGCGGCTGGCGCTACAACGCTGGTTCCACTTACTGAAGATCAGGTTTCTGAAATTGTTCAGGGTGATGAAAATCCCCTGTTCGCTACTTTTGTAATTGAGTCTGGATGGTCAAAGTCTCAGCGCTATTGGACTCCTGAAGTGCTTGACAGTATCCGCGAGCAGGTAAACGGGGCGTCAGAGCCGGTTGTTGGATATATGGGCCACATTAAGCCAGAGGATGACAGTTTTTCATTCCCTGAAATTCAGCTTCAGTGGGTGAAGGCTGGTTTGCAAACTTCTTCTGATAAAACCAAGCTGCTTGTAAAAGGCTATGTTCTGCCAGGAACCAAAGCTCGTGATTATTTGGCACGGAAGTTGGTTCGTACAATTTCAGTAAGCGGCAAAGCATTGCTAGAGCGAATCCAAGGAGGTGTATCTGTAAAAGATTTTGATTTGCAATCAATCGACCTTTCGAGGCCGGGAAGGGCAGGAATGAAAACTGCTCTTGTCAGTCTCACAAGTGAAATGGAGAGTGGAGAAGTGAAGCCAGAAGAGATCGCAGCACTTACAGAGAATGAGCTTCGGGCACACAATCCTACTCTTGTCAAGACAATTGAGGACACTGTAAAAGCACCTTTGGAAACAAAGGTTTCTGAAATGGAGTCCGAAGTAGAAGAGGCTAAGCCGACTGTCGATCTTATGGCAGAAATTCGCAAGGCTCTTAAACTTGACGAGGGTGGTGACGTTCTTGCAGCCCTGTCTGAAATTAAGGAAAAGGCGGTTCAGGCTGCTAAGAGTGCCAAGGATCGTATGTTCGATGAGGTTCTTGAAAAGAAGTTCAAGAACGAGAATACTCGTACCCTTGTAAAGCGTCTGCTGGTTTCCGAAATGGAAACTTCTGAGGACGAGGAAGAGGAAGAGGGTGACGAGGGTGACAAGATGAAGAAGATCGAGGAAATGGTTAATTCCAAGATTGATGAAGACGAAGAGTTGAAGGCGCTCATTGACGGAACTGAAATTGGTGGCGGACGAGCACCGGCGGGTAAGCAGAATGATCGCACTGGTGACAAGCCACTGGAACCCGGCACTGAGACTGAAAACATTTCTGTTACTAAGGTCGGATCGGGACGGAGGTAAAAATGGCAAACCCTTCAGAGAAGCTTCATCCCAACCGTCAGGAGGATGAGCAAGATATGGATATGCAGCCTGTAATTGTGGGGCCACCCGCGTATGCGTCGCCTGACCCGGAAACTGCTTCCGGTCGGCTGGTGGCTGTAGAAGAGCATCCTCTAGAGCTTGCAGAGGATTACGGGGCTGATGTGCAAATGCCAGAGGCACCCGCTAAGAAGGACGGCCCTCCTGCTAAGTCGGCGTCGAGGGATGAATGGGACGCGTATGCACGTGAGCAGGGTGTTGACCCTGAAAAGTATTCGTCCAAGGATGATTTGATCGAGGCTCTAAGTTGAAAACTTTGAGCGAGAAGTATCAGAGCAGTTCAAGAGTAGTTAACTCAAAGGAGATTGTGTAATTATGGGACAGCTTAAAACTGATGGTCGAGCTACTCAGGGTGGGGTAACTTGGCCCGCTGGTATTATTACATTCGGTGATCTTTATCGTGTTGCCGGAATTACAGGTGTTGCTCTCAAGAACATCGCTGCCGCTGACACGATGCGTAATGCCGATATGGAAATTGCACCTGATCGTATTTGGTATGTCAAGCTTCCTTCGGCTCTTACTGCTCCGAAGGGCACGTATCTTGGGTGGGCTTCGGCCACAATCGCAACTTTCCAAAGGGGCGATACGAATCTTGAAATCTTTGTCCTTGCTACTCACAAGTTCCCTTGTGCAGTAGTTGAAGAGGCCAAGGATGCAAACCACTATGCAGCAGTTCGGATTCTCAACGTGGGGCCTTCAGGCGCCTAAGCCTTAGGATAGGAGAAAATACAATATGAAAGAAGAATATATTCCGCTAGTACACCGGCTCTTTAAGCCTGAGAAGAACGGAAGCACTTTCGTTTATGAAATGTCTGGTCTAAAGTCTCAGGCTGAGGAAGTAATCAGTGAAATGTCGCTGGTTACTTTGAAGAAGCCGGTTAAGGAAATGATTACAACTTCCCAGGGGTCGATGGACTTGCTGGAAAAGGTTCGTATTGACGTGGACTTCGGTCTTGCTGATACTCCACTTCTTTATCAGCCTCTCTACGAGTTCATCCCCGGCCCGTTTCCTGGTGGAGTTGTGCAGCTTAATGAAAATACTCTACAGGCAAACGTCGTTTTCCTAGAGAAGTTTGAAGGCGGCGAAGTTGTATTCGGTACGCTCGCTAAGGGTGTGCCCGCGACGGTCGCAATTCAGACGTATGCGGCTGGTTTTGAGTGGACGGAGGACATGATCGAGTTTGACAAGACGTGGGAAATTACACTTAACAACCGCGCCTTTGGTCGAGCTTATAATTTCCTTCTCAACCACTTGCACCTTTCTCCGATCCTTGCATTTTCATACGCGGCGGCTAACCAAACTGCCGCCAGTGCTGTAGGTGCAACGCTTCAGGAGAAGACACTCAACACGTTCAGGGACGCATACGTTACGGCTGTGCAGGCTACACCGCAGCGTACTCCGTCTGTAATTCTCGCTAACGAGGCTAACAGGTTCCAGATCGAGGATGCGTTGCTTACTCCGGTTCGTGACGCTCTTGGAAACCCGCTTCCTCGCGTTCCGGTTGACACCATTATTTACTACAATGGTGAGACTGTCACTAACGGCGTGAAGAGCTACGTGTACCCCGGTGTTACTGCCGGTAAGTGCTATTTCATTATGCCGAAGATGAAGCTGAAGGAACTGGTTCATCACGATTTGCGAATTGACCTTGGGCCTGCCGATATTTCAAGGCTCATCGAAGGTCAGCAGGTCGGTCGAGCAAGGCGAGGTCTGTATGCGGACATTGACGACTCCGTGGAAGAAATTACACTTCCGACGTAATAATTCAGGTGGCTCTCGGCGGGGAGAGTCACTTGCAATTTAGAAAAGGGGAAATATAAATGGAAGCAGTTACCGCTAGTGGGATTGCAATTCCAGAGGTTGAATGTGGCCGATGGGATTTCTTGTGGATTTGTGAAAAGTGGAGCGAGGACGCTGTAAACTTCGCTCGTAAGAGCCTCGGCATCAGCAAGGACAAAGCAATTAGCTCTGCCGAGTTGCGGGCGCTTATGGTTGCTCCTGAAATTGAGGAAGAGGTTCCTGGGAACCTTTTGCTCAACGAGGGAATTCAGCTTATCCTCGATCTTCTGATTGGGGCAGGCGGTACGGTCGCTAATAACGCGAACGCACAAATCGGTGTAGGTGACTCTTCGACGGCTGAGGCGGCTGCTCAGGTCGATCTACAGGCAGCTACCAACAAGCTCTTCAAGGGTATGAATGCCACTTACCCGATTCGTACTGCTCAGACAATGGCATGGCAGAGTGACTTTACAACGGGTGAAGCAAACTACGCTTGGAATGAGTGGAGCGTTAGAAATTCATCCGGTGCTGACAAGAACATTAACCGAAAGGTGCAGTCTCTTGGAACCAAGGCGTCGGGTACCTGGACGCTCACTGGACAGGTCACTCTATCGTAATTTCAAAGTTAGGAGTGCGAACAGTCAAAGCCCTTGTTTCTTTCGCAGGACAAGGGCTTTGACTTTTCATGGATAAAAATGTCTAGAGCTTTCCAAACGGGCTATGAAATATCAATTTTGCCTACAGGTGGAGACATTAGTCCTCCTGACGGTCTTTTTTCTACTAGCGGCACAGGGGTAGCTTCGCGTGATACGGCTATAAAGCGAACGGGTGCTTCATCTTGTAAATTAGATTCAGCGGCAGGAGACTCTGGTGTCTGGATGGGTTCGCCCTTCAACTTTGTTGTTGCAAACAATCGTATTTTTTACTTACAAGCATATATGTATTTTGACGACTTGCCTTCGGTTACTGTTCAGGTTATGCAACTTTATTCAGGGGCAACACCGGCTGTTTCTGTTCGGCTTACTGCGGCTGGAAAAATTCAATTGTACGATAATGGTGCAGTCGCACAAATTGGTTCTGATTCAGTCGCCACGTTGGTTCCTGATACTTGGTATCGAATTGCACTCAAAGCGGCCAACAATGCCAGCTCGTTAATTTCATCGGCTGAGGTTCAGCTTGACGGTGTGAGTGTTGCTAATGGGAATATTGCTACGCCGACAGCAGGGCCAAATGTTCGTATTGGGTGGATTGAAGCTCCTGGTGCGAATAAGGTTATGCACATTGACGACCTAGTTGGAAATGATTCTACTGATGGTCTAAACGATTCTTGGCCCGGTGAAGACAAAGTTATTTTGATGATGCCGAAATCGGATGAGCAAATTGGTTCATGGAAAGCCGGAGCAGGAGGAAGTACCAACTTGTGGGATGCTGTAAGCAATGTTCCTCCGCTTGGTATAGCCGCTGAAACAGATTTGTCACAAATTGAAAATTTTGATGTATCAGGGGATAATTCGACTGACGAATATCGTGGAAATTGCGGGTCTTATTTAGCTGCGGGGATCGGTGCGTCAGATATAATTACATCAATTTCAACATTTGCTAACCATGCTGAGAAGAGCGCTGCGGGGTCTGTGACAGGGTCATTTGGCGCTCAGAGCAACCCGTCCGAAGGATATAGTATTTTTAACTATGGAGGGAACGTAGGTGCAGCGGGGACATGGCCTGCAAATTGGCGTTGGAAATTGAGCAACGCCTTGGACTTGCCTTCAGTTGTACTTCAACTGCCATTGATTGTTGCAATTAGGAAAACAGATGCGACTACTACTGTAGGATTTTGTGACTCCCTAGGTGCATATGTTGCTTATGAAGAATTTGACATAACCTATGGCCCTCCACAGCTAGAGAGAAAAGCTTCGCAAAGAGCGCTAATACGAAGGAGAATGTAAATGCCACGAAAATACTCTGTTGGATTTGAAAATCAAGCATGGGTTGTTGGTGATGGTGATGTTGATGTTTTTGAATTGGATGCTGCTACAGATAAACCTATTGCTGTAACAGGCTGGCTTGTTAAAGCAATTTCAGAAGTTGGTGAAGCTCAAGAAGAGTGGATCAGGTTGAAGTGGGTTCGGGGTCACACAACCTCAGGCACAGGTGCTCCGACTACAATTACACCAAGACCACTTGCAGCCAATGACTCGGCGGCAGGTTTTGTTTGTGAAATCTTAAATGACGTAGTTGCTTCAGCGGGTACAGGAGTAGATGTTTGGCCTGGTGATTCTTTTAATGTGAGAAACGGGCATGAAATGTGGTTGCCTCCCGAAGACTGGCTTTGGACTTCAGGTGCAGAACTGCTTTGCCTAAGAATTGCTGCTGCTCCTGCCGATGACATGCAATTGACGGCTGCTGCGCTAGTTATGGAAGTGCCGTAAGTTAGATGTTTCGTCGGTTTCCTAGAAACACTGTAAATTCCCTTCGTCCTTACGCCGGGAGGATTAAGCCTCCCATAGATGCTCCCTGGCGTAAGCGTAACGGACTTTACAAATCACTTTTTAGTGCTTCGTCTGTTTCTATCAATGGTGCGGACACAGGAACAAGCACTGAGAATGCTTCAATCAGGATTACAGTAGCGGATACAGGCTCAGGTGTAGAAACCAGTTTCCTTGATATTAAGGTATTTGATTCTGGAACCGCAGTTGATACTGAAATTCCGATATTCCTAGCTTCAGATACGGCAACGGGTTCTGATGCCTCGATTGTCAACCCGCTTGCCACAGGAGATACAGGATCGGGAACTGATACTTCAGTAGTCAGTATTTCAGTTTCGGATGCTGGTATTGGAACTGATGTTCGTCTTCTAAACATCCCTGTTGCTGATGCGGGAGTTGGAGCAGACGCGTCTAAAGTTTCACTTGCACTTACGGACACTGGCTCGGGTGCAGATGCCTCAGTGCTCGCGCAGTCGTACATTGTTTCGGATATTGGTGTTGTCTCTGACGTTGCTTCGATCAGACTTGTTGCCAGTGATGCAGGGTCAGGCTTAGATGTAACTGATTCTATAATTACAGTTTCTGATTCAGGAAGCGGTTCTGACACTGGAACGATCAGGCTAGTTGCTTCCGATGTAGGCGTTAGCTCAGACAGTGCAGCATTTGTAATTACAGTTTCAGATGCAGGTTCCGGAACAGAGGCATCAGCTATTGCCTTGCAGCTTTCTGATAGCGGCTCTGTAAGCGATTCTGCGGCGCTTGCGTTCACAGGGGTAGATTCGGGCACCGGAGTCGATACGGCGGCTCTTACAACCCCTTACAGCCCCACAGACGCGGGATCGGGTGTAGATGACTCGACCTTGACCACTGTCAATACGGTCAGTGACTCCGGTTCTGGCACAATTTCTGAAAATATCTGGCTCTTTTCTGCGGATACAGGATCGGGTTCTGACTTTGGGGCTTCTGATACAGGAGTTTTCCAAACTAATGATTCTGATACTGGAACAGGGTTGGACAATGAAGTTATTTCACTTTCATCGTCTGACATAATTTCGGCAGTTGACGAGATTTCTTTGACCCGCGATGTTGAAGATGTGGGTACAAGCATTGACGAATTTGTAATAGGAATTATCGTTGACGAGCTTGGATCAGGTGTTGAACTTGACGTTGTAAATAAAAATGTTGATGACTCAGGTTCAGCAGTTGACGAGATTGGTTCTAGAATACTTGTAATTTTAGACCTGCTCTTTGGGGTATCTTCTTCCAACCTGGAAACTGAAACTCTAAAGTCTTCGACAGATGTTGGTGTTGGAATTGATACAGGTACCGTTGTAACTATCAATTTTGTTAACGATGGAGGTAATGGTTCAGAGAACGAGCTAATTTCAATTACGATAACTGACATAGGTACAGGTGCTCAAACTGCATCGTTCTTTATCACCCATGTTGTTGATGACATTGGAATTGCTATTGAGCTTGCTTTATTTGGAAATCAATACTCGGCAAATGACTATGGAACTGGTTTCGATCAAGGCTTTAATAATCCACGTAAAACTAATTTTCACAGGTCTGTTCTAGTTGGCGCTGATGACAAAAGATCGAAGCTGGTAAAAACTGGAATTTCAGGATAGGAAGGGGATATGGCTAACGATATTGTAATTTCAGATTGGTTTGGAAATCAAAGAACAGTTGCATTCAAGGATATTGGTGGAAGGCTTGTGCAGGAGGCTTTGGCTGGTGAGGACGTTCGCATATTTGACGGAATAGAATCTGTCACCCTCACGGGTGTTGTAAAAAGTCTTACTGTTCCTGCCCTAGCAACACACGCATTGATTTATGCTGAAGGAAATACTGTAAATGCAATAGCTAGATATTGGCAACATGCAACTAATCCTACTTCCAGTACCGGAAAAAGATTGAAAGACCATGAGGAAATGGCTTGTGCTTCGCCTGCAACTTTTAGAGCTTTGAATGAGACAGATGTAATAACCCTTCGAGTTGAATATTATCATTACGCATGAGTCCTAAGACGCCTAAAAAAAGTGTTAAGGGTGCAACACTTGCCGTGCTTGTTGCTGTTGCTGTAATTACAGGTGGGGCTGTTGGCGTTTGGAAAACCCAAGATGGTGGGTCGCCTCCTCCTCCTCCTCCTCCTCCTCCTCCTCCTCCGGCGTTGTTCACTACAGCAAATGTGTGGGCATCGTCTTTGGGATCGGATGCCGGTTCTAATTGCGTGCGCTCTACTACTCCGATTCTCCCTCCATCGGCATCGACTGTCTGCAAGTCACCGGCGGTAGCGGGTAACAAGGCGCTCGGCGGTGATCGTGTAGGAATTATTGGCAGCACATATGGCTCAGGTGACGGGCCGTACACGATTACAAAAGACAATTCCAGTCTAGTCACTTTTTTCAATGCTGGAAACGTCACCTTTGCCAATACCATCTTTATCAACGGCGACAACACGTACTGGCTGGCGCAAGAGGGCAAGGGTGACGGGATGTTCTACCAGAGCAATCTCTCCATTTCTGGTGGTACGAATATTACAGTCGATGGTGGACACGCGAAGGCTGGTTCTATCAAGGGCAATACCGTCAACCCGACCTATAAGAACGTGGAGATTGGCCCCAACTGCTGCGCCGGAGACGGCTTCCTCTTGAACTTCGTTACTGGCGACAACATTTCTGTCAACGTCGTTATGGATAACGTGGACATTCACGACATCGCCGAGCTTTGCGCTGAGTATCCCGGCGCTCAGGACGGCATCGGGCCAGCGCCGTGTGTTGATAACGCCGGGGGAGCACACGTCGATTGCTTTCAGGCAACGGGAGCAATTGGTTTGAAAATTACGAACAGCACTGCCTACAGTTGCGCGACTCAGGCGTGGTTCCTAGGGGGGTCTGCGACTAACCTGCCTGTTAATTCTCCCTGCCTCTCGTTGCCGAACTACTCTACGCTGTCCCCGAATCCTCACGGCTGCTATGCAGGCGACTTAATTTTCCGTAACCTAGCTTACAGCAAGAAAGTTCGGGATCAGGCTGGTGGTGTAGGTCTTGGATTCGGTCGTGCTGGTGCAAGTGGCAGCGAGTGTGGAGTCGATCCCTCTTTTGACGAAACTTCTCACGTTTACATCGAATACAATTCGTCCAACTTTGTCACACGTTTCGATTGGACGTGTTATCCGCCTGCGGTAGCGGATCTAACCGGCAACCTGACCGACCTTTGTAGGTGGAACACTTGTGCAGCGGCAGCTTGCAATCCTTGGCCCGGAGTAATGACAATTAACCATAATTACAATATTTATGCGGGTAAAACTTGTGGGTTAACAGACACTTTAGGCCCTAGCTCGCTTGATCCATATTTTGTAAGCAACGACTTGTTTAATCCAGATTTACATTTGTTGACGGGAACATTGCCGATTGACAAGGGCGATCCTTCTAACTTTCCTGCAACGGATGCTGACGGCGGTTTACGTCCTGTAGGTGGCACTCCTGACGCGGGCGCATATGAATTTGGGTCAACAGGTGGATCACCGCCTCCTCCACCGCCACCGCCTCCTCCGACTCCACCTACAATTACAAGTTTTTCTCCCACAAGTGGCCCTATTGGTACTGCTGTTACGCTTACAGGTACCTTCTTTACAGGTGCCACTTCAGTTACTTTCAACGGAACTAGTGCGTCCTTTACGGTTACTGACTCAACGCATATTGCAACTGCGGTTCCCGGCGCGGCTACAACTGGCTTAATTTCAGTTGTGACTCCAAATGGGTCTGGTTCAAGTTCTACTTCATTTACAGTTACCGTAAGTCCCCCTCCCCCTCCACCGCCACCGCCGGGTGGCGGCGGTTCAACTGCTACTTGTTCTCCCAACCCTTGTACGCCAGGTGTGCTTGCAGCTAACAATCTGAAGACCTTCACCCATACCAACGACAGCGTGTCGCCGCCGGTGACGCAGACTCGGAAGTACGGCCTGTATCGCCCGAGCGGATTGACTAACGCATCCAATAACAAAGTGCCGCTGGTCATCGCCTTCAAGGGTGCGGGTGGAGGCTCAAGTGAAATTCCCGATTTGGAAACTAAGTCTGGTTGGAATCCAATCGCTGATGCAAATAAATTCATCGTGGCTTATGCTGCCAAGCGGACGAACCCGATCAACAGCCAGTGGTTGACGCCTAGTATTTCTACTAGCTCTGCCTGTGGAGATGTAAACTGTCTGGGGCCGACTGATACGGACGAGCCATATGTGCGGGACATGATCGCAAAGCTCATTGCCGAGGAAAATGTCGATCCTCTGAAAATTTACGTGGCTGGTCAGTCTGCCGGTGCGGGCATGGTCGAGGACATCGCCTGCGATACTATTTACGGTAATACCTACCGTGTTCACGGAATTGGAAATGTCACGGTTAATATGATTGCTCCTGGTACCAGTGCGCCCCATGAACCCAACTGTCCGCTGAACGTCGGTAGCCACACAGATCCCAAGTGGAGTTTCATGGCGGTTTGCGGAAGCGCCGATGGCAATGTCAACCCCCCTTGCACTGAGCCTGGTGAACCGACACCTAATGGCACGAACTGGTCGTTGTCTCAAATTGAAATGATTGATTTCTTCCGTCCGCACATCGGCTGTACGAGTGCGGTAGCAACTGTAAATATAGGTCAGCCAGTTCCACAGAATGTTGAAAAAACTTGGTCAACCTGTAACGGGGGGCAAGCTATGAGATATGTGAAAGTTCCAGGTGGCGACCACAAGTGGTACCTTGGTCAAGCCTCTCCCTACAACGGTTTTTACACAGCCGAATCCCTATGGGACTTTTGGATTACCAACTACACACCATGAATACATTTCAACTTATACAGTCAGCCAACCAGCATTTACAAAATGCCAATACTGCAATAAATCGTACAACAGTTCCGCTTTCTAAATGGAAGACTACTCAGTATAAGGATATTACAAAAACGGAATGGTGGAAGTTTTTTAATGAAATGAAGTTGGCTGAAGATGCACTAGAAAAGGCGCTTGAAAACTTCAACCCTGCGGCTGGTGGATTTGCCCTTCTGTTTGGTGACGGAAAAGGAAATTAATGGCGACTGCTGCTCTAAAGATTCACAGCACCGATAGCGCCAACGGGACTTCTTACGCCTCGGGTTCTTTTGTACCTGCGGCAGGCGACTATCTAGTGGTCTTCGTTGTGGCTTCCGGTACGGCTGCTGCTGCTCCCACTCTTACGGACTCGCAGGGGATTGGCTTCACGCTTGTCGATTCGCAAATTCACTTCACTGTGAACCGCATATACCTGTTCAAGGCGAATGGGGCGGCTGCTGCTTCGTCTATGACCGTCACTTTCGCTTGCACTGCCGACCCTGCTACGGGTGCACACATAGTCGTCTTCGCTGTCAGCGGCTCGCTGCTGGATATTGTCCAGTCGGGCAAGGGCACGGGAGCCTCTTCTACGACACCGGCAGTTGTAATGCCAGGAGCGTTCAACACCGCGAACGTCGGTGTTGGGGTGTGTGGCAACGGCTCCAACCCCGCTGCCGTAACCCAACCCGGATCGTGGACTGAGGACGATGACCTGGGATTCACTTCCCCGGCTACCGGGGCTGAATCCTGCCATCGTAATTCGGGCGAGACTGGTTCTACGATTACTTGGGGTTCTACCTCAGCCTCAGGTTGGGGAGCAATGGTTGCTGAAATTGCGCCTTCTGTTAGTGGGCCGTCGCCTAGTACCGTTAGTGATACAGGAACAGGAACAGATAACGGTTCGGTAGCTGTTTCCGGTACTGATGCAGGAACAGGATCAGATACAGGTTCATATGTTTTTTCAATTACAGTTCTTGAGGCTGGTATAGGAATACCAGGCGATGCTACTTCTGTCCTAGATAACTTCAACAGGGCAGATGAAGGCCCGCCTATGACGGGATGGACAACCTGGGGCGGAACAGATGGATTGCGGATTGTTTCAAATCAGGTTGTTGGTGGCACAGTATCGGTGTATAACCGAGGTTATTGGACTACTGCTATGGGCGGGCCGGACGTGGAAGCGTATATCACGCTGCCTAGTGTCAACTCCACATTGGTTTGTAATGCTTGTGTTCGGCTCGATCCGGCCGCAGGTACTTGTTATGAAATTGCACAAAATGGTGGCAGTGTTAATATCAACAAGAGGACTAGCCCCACAAATAGTAGTTCTATTGCCAGTTGGTCTACCGGCGGTTATAGCGCAGGCGACAAAATTGGAATTCGTTGTCGGGGTTCGGCAATTGAAGCTTGGTACAAGGGTAGCGGCGGGACTGGCCCTTGGACACTGTTGGGTTCGGTCGAAGACACTTCTTATTCAGGGGCTAGCCCTAACAACAAAATTGGAATAGTTGCATTCAGCAACAATCAGCCTGGCGATGACTTCGGTGGTGGTGTAATTGTTCGTGGCACTACTGAAAACGCCACAGTATCCGTTCCAATTTCAGTAAGTGATTCAGGCTCAGGATCAGATACTTCAGTAATCTCATACGCTCTTTCTGGCTCTGATACCGGAACAGATACAGAGACTTCCAAAATTGCAATTATTGTTTCTGACTCGGGTTCAGGAACAGACTCATCTATTGCTGCGGCTCTTTTCTCTAGTTCTGATTCAGGAACAGGTGCAGACCCTTCTGTAATTTCATACGCTCTTTCCGGTACTGACTCAGGATCAGTGGTTGAAAATGGTAGCGTTTCTATCGCGGGTGTATTAATTAATGGCACTGATTCAGGCTCGGGTGCAGATACTTCAGTAATTTCAACTGTTCTTACTAGTGTTGACTCTGGAACAGGAACAGATGCCTCTGTAGTTTCAGTTGCTCTTTTCAGCACTGATATTGCTACAGGAGTCGATACTGGAACTTCTGGCACCCCGATTAGCGGTGTAGATTCAGGCGCAGGTGCAGATGCCTCTGTAATTATAACTATACTTTCTAGCTCTGATTCAGGAACAGGAGTTGAGGCTTCTAGAATTTCACTTGTTGTTTCTGATTCCGGCACAGGGTCAGAGACTTCGGCACTAAAACTTTCGTTTATTACAACTGA
>Ga0105340_1000229_pt1 | contig 27967 bp, 21 predicted proteins | sample EasRivMeERMLT700_FD_89676 | JGI IMG/M metagenome (GOLD analysis project Ga0105340, IMG submission 89676) | Soil microbial communities from meander-bound floodplain in the East River, Colorado, USA - East River MetaG ERMLT700 | ecosystem: Environmental > Terrestrial > Soil > Floodplain | place...
ACACCATTTGTCGAGCCTCGAAACCAGGTTCTTGTTCGCGAGCCAGTGCGACGCCAGCGCAAGGCGGCGCTGCGGATGATTCGCGGGACGAAGCCCGGCAAAACGCCAGGCCGCTTTCGGCAGCAAGTGATCGAAGTAAGTGTCACGCTCGCGCCACCAAATGTCCCAAAGCTGGCGCACGTAAGGCGCACTGGCGCGATGAACGGCGTCGAGGCCCTCGGGCAGCAATCCAGCGACCCCAAGCAGGCGCGCCTGAATGTGCAGCGAGGCGCGCGGGGAATCGTGCAACAGTTTTTCGCGCAACTCCGCGAGGCGTTGCATCGGCCAGGCGTTGTGCTTGTAGCCGAGAGCGCGAAACAGGCCCTCCCAAAGTGCCTGTTCCCACCCGCCGTTGCGAGCGCGCGCCTGGAATTGCCGCGCTTTGTCCTGGAAGCGAACAAACGCCGCCTGCTTGAGCAACTCGGTCAACTGTTGCTCATTCAACTCCTTCAACGGCGCGCTGCATCGGCCGGCGAGCGATGGCGGTTCGGCGCTGTCTCCGCCAATCCAGAGCGACAGGTCCGTGAGTGGAGCGTCCCGGAAATGTTTGATGGCGATGGTCGGGCGTTGCGAACGGACGTCCCCCTCCCACACGACGTGCAGGGCGACGTTGGTGAAAGCGGGATTTACGTCATGGCCGTGCGACTTCCAACCCGACGAATGCAGGTCGATCTCGACGGCGGCCTGTGAAACCACGTCGCCACCGATCCGCAGCACGGCGGCGCGGAAATCGGGTCCGGGCTCGCGGTTCCAAAATCCCGGGTGCAAAATCTCCACCGGATGGCCGTCGAGGGTGGCAAGTTCGCTGCGCTTGAGGCGCTGGTGCAGCCAAATCGCCTGGAGCAGTTTTTCGGAAGGCGCACCGGTCTCTTCGCGCAAACACGGCGCCGGACAATAGCGCGACCGCCACTCCGCATAGAAACTGGATTTTTGCACGGCCTTGCTTTTCCGGGTTGGCTCGGCAGAAGTCAAGACGGCGTCTGCGGGCACGTCCTCACACTCCAGCGTCGCTGCCGGGAGCCGGACTAAACCCATCTCTATTAATCAGATCGATGATGGGCAGAAACAGTGCGATGACGATGCTTCCGACGATGACCGCGAGAAATATAATCAAGGCCGGTTCCAGCAACGAGAGCGCGGCCCCGATACTTCGGTCGACGGCTTCGTCATAATCGTCGGCCACGCGCAAGAGCATATTCGGCAGCGCGCCCGTTTGCTCGCCCACGTCGATCATGCTGATCACAGTGGACGGGAAGATACCGGAAGACTGCAGCGGCCGAGTCAAGTCCTCGCCGTCTTTGACGCGGTCGTGCGTCAGTTGAATGGCGCGCGCGAAGACAGTGTTGCCAGTCGTTTCACGAGTGATGGTCAACGCCTGGAGCACCGGCACGCCGTTTTCGAGCATGCTCCCGAGAGTGCGGGCGAAACGCGACACCGCCGCTTTGCGGATGATGCGGCCCACGACCGGCAGCTTGAGCTTCAGCGCGTCGATTGCCGCGCGTCCGGGCGGCATCGAGAGGACAATTTTGAACGCGACCCCTGCGCCGACAACCATGGCCAGTAACAGGAGCGCATGGTCCTTGAAGAAATGGGAAATGTTTAGCACGAACTCGGTGAACGGCGGCAGGCCGGCGCTGCCCGTCAACTCAGTAAATACTTCTTTGAAGCGCGGGAGCACCCAAAGCATCAGCGCCGACATGATGCTCACGGCAACGAAGATGACCGCCGCCGGATAAAACAGCGCCGCCTTAATACGCGCGCGAGTGCGCATGCTGCGTTCCATGAAATCCGCCAGGCGCGCGAGCGTGGCTTCGAGCATGCCGGCGGTTTCGCCCGCGACAACCATGCTGATGTAAAGCCGCGTAAAAATTTTCGGGTGCAGGGCCAAGGCCTCGGAAAACGTGGAACCACCTTCGACCGAGCGCATAAGTGCGCCCAACAACCCCTTGAGTTTGCGGTCTTCCTCCTGCTCCTGGATGGACCGGAGTCCGCGCAACAACGGAATACCTGCGTCGAGCAACGTCGCGAGTTGGCGCGTGAATTCAGCAAGGTGCGCCGGTGAAACGGCGGCTGCGGGTGCGATATTGGAATCAGCAACAGCTCGCGGGCGCGAGAGAGGTGAAGCGATTCTAAACTTCTCTCGAAGCGGCCGCTGGTCACGCTCCTTGACGCACGCGGGAAACAGTCCCATTTCCCGAACACGCCGCAGAGCTTGCGTCCATGTTCTCTCCTCGATGTCGCCAGTGAATAGTTTGCCCTTGGAATCGTAGGCGGTGTAAGCGTATGTGCTCATAAGCCCGTAATACAGATTGGTTCGTGGCAAATTACTCCTGATTTTGATTTGTGCAAATTCGGCGAAAAAACTCTTGCTTTAGAGCCGCCTCCGAAGCGGCAATGGGAATCATGAGGCCACTCTTTGCTTTCCTCTCAATCGCCCTTGGAGCCATTCCGTCGTCGGTTATTGCGCAATCGTCGAACAACGTGGCCGCTGCCGCCGCTCAGATCGCGAAGGACTTAGAGCCGCTCTACAAACAATTGCACACCCAGCCCGAACTCTCCAATCAGGAAGAGAAGACGGCAAAGTTCCTTGCGGAGCAGTTGCAGAAAATCGGCTTCGAGGTGACGCAAAAAGTCGGAGGGCACGGCGTCGTTGCGGTGCTGAAGAACGGCGCCGGCCCAACGCTTCTCCTGCGCACGGACATGGACGCGCTGCCGGTGACCGAGCAAACCGGAGCAGCGTACGCCAGCACGGTCAAAGTGACCGATGAGAAAGGCAGCTCCGTCGGGGTGATGCACGCCTGCGGCCACGACATGCACATGACGGTATTTCTCGGGACGGCACGTTTGCTGCAGCAGTCGAAAGACAAATGGCGCGGTTCGCTGGTGATGATCGCGCAACCGGCGGAAGAAAAAGTGCAGGGCGCCAAGGCGATGCTCGCCGACGGATTGTTCACGCGGTTCCCGCGTCCGGACTACTGCGTGGCGCTGCACTGCGCGCCCGAGCTGCCCGCTGGCGCGGTGGGCGTGACCGAAGGTTATGCGCTGGCGAACGTCGACTCGGTGGATATCACGATTCGCGGCGTGAGCGGACATGGCGCATGGCCGCACAAGACGAAGGACCCGATCGTGCTCGCCGCGCAAACAGTGCTCGCGTTGCAAACGATCGTCAGCCGCGAGACGGACCCGACGCAACCGGCAGTCGTGACCGTTGGTTCGATCCACGGCGGCACGAAACACAACATCATTTCGGACGAAGTGAAACTGCAGTTGACCCTTCGTTCGTATTCGGACGAGGTGCGGAACCACACCGTGGAAGCCGTCAAACGGATCACCCGCGGGCTCGCGCAGGCGGCCGGTTTGCCAGAGGACCGATATCCGGTCGTGACGATTGCGAATGAATCCTCGCCCGCGACCTATAACAATCCCGAGTTGGCGCAGCGGCTCTTGCGGGTCTTTGACGGGACGTTCGGAAACGAACGGACGGTCCGCACCAAACCCATCATGGGGGCGGAAGACTTCGGGTTGTTTGGCCGCACGGAACATAAGATTCCAATCTGCATGTTCTGGCTGGGCACGGTTGAGGGCGCGCGTTTCAAAGAATATCAAAGCACCGGCAAGCCGCTGCCGGCCCTGCACTCCAGTCAGTATCTGCCGGCGATTCGGCCCACGCTGGAGACGGGCATCACGGCGATGACGTCGGTCGCGCTCGATTTACTCGCGCGTTAGGTCGGTAACTTCGTCTGCACTTTCCTGACCCAATCCTGGTTGGCGAGATACCACTCGATGGTTTGGCGGATGCCGCGCTCGAAGGTATGGGTGGGGGTCCAACCGAGCTCGCGCTTGATCTTTGAGGCGTCGATGGCGTAGCGCCGGTCGTGGCCGGGACGATCCTTCACGAAGCTTATCAGCTTGCGCGAGTTGCCGCCCAACTGCGGGGACAACTCGTCGATTAAATCGCAAATCAGTTCCACAATCCGGAGATTCGCCCATTCGTTGTGTCCGCCGATGTTGTAGGTGGCGCCATCGTTCGCGCGCGTGAGTGCCAGCCAAAGCGCGTCGGCGTGATCGAGCACGTAGAGCCAATCGCGCACGTTCATGCCATCGCCGTAAACGGGGATTGGTTTGCGCGCGATGATGTTCTGGATGACGACGGGTATCAGCTTTTCCGGAAACTGATACGGGCCGTAGTTGTTCGAGCAGTTCGTGATCACCGTCGGCAGGCTGTAGGTGTGATGATACGCGCGCACGAGCATGTCGCTGGAAGCCTTGCTGGCGGAGTAGGGTGAGTTCGGGGCGTAGGGCGTGGTTTCCGTGAAATGACCGGTTGGCTCGAGGCTGCCGTAGACTTCGTCCGTGGAAACGTGGTGAAAACGTTTGCCGGCGAAGTCGCCGCCCCAAAAGGCGCGGCAGGCTTCGAGCAGGTTGAACGTGCCGACGACATTTGTGTGGATGAAGTCGCCGGGGCCGGCGATGGAACGGTCGACGTGCGATTCCGCCGCAAGGTGCAGGACATGGGTGATGGCGTGCTTCCCCACAACTTCAACGACTGCCTTCTTGTCGCGCAGATTGACTCTCTCGAAGACGTACTTGGGATTCGCGGCAATGCGTTCGAGGTTTTCGAGGTGGCCCGCGTAAGTCAGGCAATCGAGATTCACCAACCGCTCGATCACCGGTTCGTCGATGATCCGGTGAATCACGTTCGAGCCGATGAACCCGGCTCCGCCTGTTACGAGGAGATGCATAGCGAGTGCCTCAGGATGGCAGAGCCCCCGTCGAGGGTCGAGCGGCGAGAGTCGAGAGACCATGCCGTCCGCCCGTATCGCCGGATGGCACCCGGCGATTTCAGCCATGAAAGATTTGCATGGGATTGTTTGTTGCCGGGTTTGGGGGCAGTCCGTAAGGTCACAGCGGTTAAATGGACAAGTTGCTGTTGATTGATGACGAGGCGGACGTGCAATACTCGTTTCGCCGTATTTTCGATTCGCCGGATATTCAATTGACGACCGCCGCGAGCGGAGAGGAAGGGCTGAAGCTGATCCATCAGGTAAAGCCTGACCTTGTAATAATGGATGTCCGGATGGGGGGCCTCAGTGGGCTGGAGACGCTCCGGCGGTTGCGCGCGTCGGACGCGAAGCTGCCGGTGATCATGATGACGGCCTACGGCACGACACAGACGGCGATCGAGGCGATGAAGCTCGGCGCCTACGATTATCTGCTGAAGCCGTTCGACGTGCCGAAGCTGAAGCAGATCGTGCTCGGCGCGCTGAAGGCCGCGCGCGACATGAAGCAGGTGGTGTCGTATCAGCCGCTGCTGGAATCGGAGGATTACGACGTTGGCATCGTGGGCCGTAGCGAGGCGATGCAGAACGTGTTCAAGTTGATAGGGCAGCTGTCGGCCTCGAACGCGACGGCGCTGATCACCGGGGAGAGCGGGACGGGAAAAGAGTTGGTGGCGCGCGCGATTTATCATCACAGCGAGCGAGCGGACCAGTCGTTCCTCGCGATCAACTGCGCGGCGATCCCGGAGAATCTTTTGGAGAGCGAGTTGTTCGGGCACGAGCGGGGCGCGTTCACGGGCGCGAGCGCGCAACGCATTGGCAAGTTCGAGCAGTGCAATCGCGGCACGATTTTTCTGGATGAGATTGGCGACATGACGCCGGCGACGCAGACGAAGATTTTGCGCGTGTTGCAGTCCGGGACGTTCGAGCGTGTGGGTGGGAATCAGCCGATCAAGGTGGACGTGCGCGTGATCGCGGCGACGAACAAGCCGCTGGAGGAGGCGGTCGCGAACAAACAGTTTCGCGAGGATTTGTTTTATCGGTTGAACGTGGTGCGCATCCACCTGCCGCCGCTGCGCGAACGTCGTGACGACGTGCGGCTGCTGGTAAATTATTTTCTGAAGAAGCTTGCGCCGAAACCGAGGTCGATCTCGCCGGACGCGTTGCGCGCGCTGGAGGATTATCACTGGCCGGGGAACGTGCGCGAATTGGAGAACGTAATGCAGCGAGCCCTGGTGGTGGCGAAGGGCGACGCGATTTTGCCGGTGGATTTGCCGGCGGAGATCGCAGGCGCTCCAGGCCAGGGCGAACGACGGCGCGCTGGAGAAGGCGGGCTGAACGATGCGGCGCGCTCGGGACAGCGCGCCCTGCCAGGCGCAGGGGACGATATCCCGTCGCTGGCGCAGGCGTTGTTTCGCTGGGCGCGCAAGGAAAGCAAGCTGAAGGTAATCCCGGCGGTGGAGCGGGAGTTGATCATCGAGGCGCTCAAAGAGACGGGCGGAAACCAGGTGCAGGCGGCGAAGATTTTGGGGATCACGCGCGCGACCCTGCGGAAGCGGATTGATAAGTTCAAGATTACGCAGGAGCTGGCGATACGGTGAGGCGGCAGCGCAGTTGAGTGTTGAGAGTTGAGAGAAAGTGGACGGAAAGGACCAAAGCGATTCGAATTGGTTTGCCCATTCAGGGCGTGGAGTGTTGGGTGCCTGGTCCGCGGGCGTTGCCCGCGGCTGTATTGGTTGAGGCCTTCGGCCTCGGGAAGTTCAGGTCTTCGGCGGGAATAAAAAGACCAGCGTTCGCCAGACGCGTTCGCGCCAGTAGAACTCGTTGTGGTGACTCTTCTTTGCTTCGTCCCACTTATGGTTCGGCAGGCCCGATTTCTGTAGCTCGTCGTCGGAGAAGGATTGTTCCTGTACGAAGTGCTGGAGATTCTTGCCATCTTTCCAACCGATACGTCGCAGTTCGTCGACGACGGCAATGGTGTGACGGCGGCCATCGTCATCTCCAGTGAAATCGATGGTGCCGCTGTCGAGGTAAAGCCGGATCGGCTTCGGGCGTCTGTCGTACGGCTTGAGCACTTTCTCGATGAAGTGACGTTTCTCAACCTGGAACGCGCCGGAGAGACTTGCGGCCGCGCCGAAGGTTTTGGGGTGTTCCCACGCGAGGGCGAAGCTGCAAATGCCGCCCATCGACGAGCCAAGCACGGCGGTGTCGCGCGCGGTTTTCTTTGTGCGATATTCCTTATCGATCAACGGCTTGAGTTCCTTGACGAGGAAGGCCGCGTAGTTGGTGTAGCGGGACGAGGCGTCGCCGGCAATTGGCCCGCGATATTCCTGGTAACGAAAGCGGGAGTTGTCGATGGCGACGATAATGATCTCCTGCATGCGGCCTTCGCTGGCGAGGCGCGCTGCGGTCGTGTCGAGTTGCCAGTTACCCCACCCGAAGCAGCAATGAGGGCCGGCGGAGGCGAAGACGTTTTGGCCGTCGTGAACGTAAAGAACCGGATAGCGCCGGCTGGTTTCACGCCAGTACGATTGCGGGAGCCGCACGCGGACGGTGCGGTTGGTGGCGAGGTAGCGCGACGGGACCTGGCGCTCGAATTCGTATTGGGCCATAGCTGACAACGTGGACAGCAAAAGCACGGAGGCGAAACCACGCAGCATTTAGAGAAGATATCGGGCTGCCGGAGGCGCGACAAGTCACGGAAATGAAAAGTGAAAACACAAAGTCCAAAATGAAAAGTTATGCAGACTAGAAGTGTGCGCTGCGAGGTGTTAGCGTGGGCGTGGTGGCAGAACTTTTGAGTACATTTTTGAGCGCGCTGGTGGCGACGAATTCCGCCGGGGCGATCAGTAATGTTGTCGAAAAGACCACGGGCGTCTCGGTCAATGTCGCTCAGGTTAATGACCCTGTTGAAAAGGAATACCTGAGCTTGCTGGAAATGGACGACGCGGCCCAGGCGGAAGTGGACCGTTGGATCAAGGAGAATAATGAGTTCAAAGCGCAGGGGGCAGGGGTGGAGTCGATCACCGTGAACGCTCGGATCGAGAAGCGCTTCGCGCCGGTAAAGAAGGCATATGAGGAATTTCTGCAACGGAATCCGAAGCACGCGCGGGCGCGACTGGCTTACGGGAGTTTCCTGAGCGACATCCAGGAGGAAGAGGCGGCCCTGTTGCAGTGGGAGAAGGCGCGGGAAGCGGACCCGAAAAACCCTGCGGCGTGGAACAACCTGGCGAATTATTACGGGCACAACGGCCCGGTCACAAATTCGTTTCGGTATTACGCGAAGGCGATCGAACTCAATCCGACCGAATCAACTTATTACTTCAACCTTGCGACGACGGTGTATTTGTTTCGGCGGGACGCGACGAATTTCTACGAGATCGGCGAAGAGCAGGTGTTCGAGAAAGCGATGGCGTTGTATCGCAAGGCGCTGGAACTGGACCCGGACAACTTCGTGCTCGCGACGGATTACGCGCAAAGTTACTACGGCTTCGATCCGAAGCCAACGGGCGACGCGGAGCAGGACCAAAAGATCAAGGAGAAGCGATTCGCGGATGCGATGGCCGCGTGGCAGCAGGCGTTCAAGCTCGCGGGGGACGACGTGGAGCGGCAGGGCGTGCTGGTGCACTACGCACGACTGCAAATCAATGCGGACCGCTTCGACGAGGCACGCAAGAATCTCGACGCGGTGACGAATGACATGTTCAAGGTGACGAAGGGGAATTTGCTGAAGAAGTTGGAGAACCGGAAGAAGGCGGCGGGGAAGTGAGTGTGTCAGCGAAAGCGCATCGCGGTTCCGTGAGTGCAATCGGCGAATGAAGGGTTTGCCGACTAGAAGTCGGCGATACAGCAGATTGGGAAATCTGCGCTACAACTTAACTGCCGAGGTGCAGGCGAGGATCGGTGTAGAGCATCTCGTCGAGGTTGGACCACTTGGCGTCGTCCATGCCGTTGAAGGCGTGGAGGTAAAGGGCGACGACTTCGGGAGGATGTTTGGCGAGGAGGCTATCGACGGCCTGTTTCAGTTTTGCGTCATCCATCGTTTCCGGGACCTTTTCAACGACACCATTGTCGTGCGTGATGCCGAGGGAATCGAGAAAGTCGGTGAGGAGTGACTTGTGTTTTTTGAGGAGCCAATTGCGGATGAGATTGTCGGCGGCGAGGGATGAGCCGGAGCGGGAGAAAACAGAGCGCATGGTGGCGTAGCGCTCGGTGCGGGGCTGGCGCTCGAGGAAAACGGGTCGCACTTTGCGGGCCTGCGCGACGATGTCGAGCGCGCCGCGATAAACGTCCTTATCGTTGGTGTGCGTGTATTCGAAAATCTCGCTGCTGAGGGCGGGCGACATCGCGCCAAATAATTCGTGTGGAGCCATACGTTCTTCGCAAACCGCGTCAGAATCAGGGATTTGAAACGAGGGCGCAATGAGGATTTGACCTTTTTTCGGTGCAGGCGGGATGTTAGGTGTAGCGGCCGTGAAGCCCGTTGTGATTGCTGCAAGCCTCCTCGCTGCCGCTGCTGTAATGCGCGTCGACGCGGCTTCGGCCGGACTGCTGGCGATTGCCACGGACGGGGAGCGAACCGTTACGTTGGTGACGCGGACGCCGAATTTCGCGCTGGCGGAGAAGCAGTCGATTCACCCGCAACTGAGGCCGGAGTTCAGAGCCGAGTGGAATGGTTTTCTGAAAATCCCGCGCGCCGGGGAATACACGATCAGCGGCACGCCGGAAATTTTTGTGAATGGCACGGAGGCGAGTGGCGTGCCGATGAAGTTGGCGGCTGGTGAAGTGTCGCTGCGAGTCAGATTCAAGCGCAAGGAGGGCGGGGCGGCGCGGGTGCAGCTGCGATGGCAATCGGAGTTTTTCCCGATCGAGCCAATGCCAGCATTGGCTTACAGCCATGAAACCTCGCCGGCTGCTTCGCTCGTGGAGGAAGGACGTGAGTTGGTCGAGAATCTGGGCTGTGCATCGTGTCACAAAACGCCAGCGGGGTTCGTGAAAGCGCGACACGGGCCTGTTCTCTCCGGAGTTGGCAGTCGCTTGAAACCGGAGTGGATCTACAAGTGGCTGGCGGGCCCGCGTACATTTCGTCGCGATGCGACCATGCCCGTGCTGCTGCACACCGATGAAGAGCGCGCCGATGTCACTGCGTACTTAATTACCCTGGTCGCAACCAACAGTGCCTGGTCATCGACCATGCCCGGTGGCGACCGAGGTGAAGCAGTTTTCAAGAATACAGGTTGCGTCGCCTGCCACACAGATACAACTGTGCCGCTTTTCGGTGTCGGCTCAAAATATCGCGACGCGAGTGCGTTGGCTGCATATCTCCTCAAGCCACTCGATGTCAGCCCGCATGGTCGTATGCCCGACATGCTGCTCAAGCGAAACGAGGCGAATTATCTCGCCGAATGGCTTATGGAATCGGGCCACGCAGCTTTCGAAACACCGCTTCGGCAAGGTGATGCGGACCGTGGACGAGTTCTGGCGGCCGAACGCGGGTGCGCGAACTGTCATACCATTGAGGGTATGACGAAGGTCGCAGCGAAAGACTTTGAGTCGCTGCTGTCCGATAATGGGTGTCTTTCGAAATCCGGGTCAGGACAAGCTGTTCGTTACGAACTAAGCACTCGCGAGCGAGCGGCGCTTTCGGCATACGTCAAAAGCCCCGACCGGTCCGAAGCGCCGGTGCAGGATTTTCATCGGACGGTGAAGCAACTCAATTGTCGGGGGTGTCACGAACTGAACGGGCCGGCGCAACTCGCGTTCGAGGCGAACCAGGCGCCGCCGCCGCTGACGGATTCCGGCAACAAGCTGCGGTCATCGTGGCTTGAGCAAGTGCTCGGTCATAAGAAACGGGTCCGCCCGTGGATGGAATTGCGGATGCCGCACTTTGCGACGAACCAGGTTGGGTCGCTGGTGCAGCTTTTCGCTGCGCAAGCGGGCGCGGCTCCGGGGGATGGTGAACGCGTTGCCAAATCGACTTCACTCGAACTCGTCCAGCACGGAACGAAATTGATTGGACGCGACGAGGGCGGACTGTCGTGCATCAACTGCCATGATTTTCGCGGAGAACCCTCCGGCGGGGAAATGCGCGGGCCGGACATGACGGAGATGTCCGACCGGATTCGCGACGAATGGCTGGCGCGCTGGCTGCGCGATCCGGCGCGGATCCAAGCCGGCACGGCGATGCCGTCGTTTTTCAGCGAAATGCCGGCGCGTGAAGCCGAGCCGAAGATCACGGCGATCATCAACGCGCTGGCGGCGGGAAAGCTTATGCCAACGCCCGCGGGGCTGAGTGAATCAGCGCAGGCTTACCTGTTGCTCGTAAAGGATGAGCCAATCGTTTTTCGGACGTTCATCCAGGATTCGTCACCGCGGTCCATTGCCGTTGGATTTCCAGGACTGAACTCATTTGTGTTCGACGCGCAACTGTGCCGGCTGCGGTATGCGTGGAGCGGCGATTTTTTGGATGTAAAACCGGTGTGGTCGGACCGCGGCGGTTCGCAGGCGCGGATTCTTGGCGCGAAATATTACACGGCGCCGAACGTCTTCCCGCTCCGCATCGGCAACTCTGATTCCGAGCCCAGGGTCGAGTTCAAAGGATACAATTTGCTGAATAAGCTTCCGCAATTTCATTACACTGTTGACGGCGTTCCTGTGCGCGAGTGGATCGCGCCGTTGACGAACGCGCTTGGCCTTCGCCGCACATTTGGAATCGTCGACCTTCCGCAAGGCGCGTGGTTCATCGCGCCGGCGGCAAAGGAAGGGCGGGTTACTTCGTCGCTCGGCGATCCCGTGGACGGAAAAATTCAGATCCCTGCCGGCAAAGAGATAATGTTCGACGTGAAAGTTCTAGCCCGCTGAAGCGGCTTTTTCCTGCTCGGCCTTGATGATGATATCAGTGCCGAGCGGCAACGAGCACGTAACGACGGCTCCCTGATTGCCACCCGCGCGCACGTCAATGGAAGCGCCAATCACATTCGCGCGGTATCGCATGATGCGCAGGCCCATGCCGGGGCTCTGATCTTTCAGGTCTGGAAAAGGGAGCCCGTTGTTCTTCACCTTCATGACGAGGCGTTCGCCGGAGTTCGCTAAGACGATCTGCACCTCGGTCGCTTTGCCGTGTTTGATGCCGTTCGTGACGGCTTCCTGGGCGATCTTGTACAATTGGCGCACAATGTTGCTGGGCAAGGACGCGCTCTCGCCGGAATAGCGAAAGCGGCAGGCGACCGAGAACATTTCCTTTGCGCGCTTCGCCAAATTCCTGAGCGCGAGAGAGATGTCTTCCTCCTGGGAATCGAGTTCCGCGAGGTCGTGGGCGAGGCCGTGCGCGTGGTTGATGGCCTGGTCGATGAGGCCGTGCAACTTTTTCGCGTCCGCGGCCTCGGGCAATTTTTGCTTCGTGAGCTTCACTTCGAGCGCCTTGATCATGAGTGCGATGCCCGTGAGCCGCTGGCCGAGGTCATCGTGCAAATCCAGCCCGAGACGGTGGCGTTCTTTCTCCGTGATCTCAAGCAACTCGTGTTCGAGGCGCGTGCGTTCCTCGACGGCCTGCTGCAACTCGCTGTAGGCGTCGGCAAGGTCGGCCGTTCGTTCTTTCACGCGCATCTCCAATTCGTCGTGCGCCCGGCGCAGGGCTTCTTCGGCGAGCTTGCGTTCCGTGATGTCCTCGTGGATGAGGACGACTTCGCACGTGCTGCCGTCGGCGTTCTTGACCGGATAAATGATGCTGCGCGTCCAGAGTTCGCGGCCAGCGTAATCGCCGCGGCTGGTGACCGTGCGCAGCGGCGGGACAGAGACGGTCTCCCCGGCGAAGGCGCGCTCCAGGTAAGGCGTCAACTCGCGGATCAATTTCTTTTTGCTCTCGAAGATCGGTTGGTCCCGCACTTCCTCCAACTGCATGCCCCACATGTGTTCCCACGCCTTGTTCACCTGCACCGTTTTCCCGTCGGGCGAAAGTACCTGCATGCTCAATGGCGATTGCTCAACGAGCAAACGGAAACGCGTTTCCGAGAGGCGCAATTGCTCGACGGCGATTCGCCGCCGTTCTTCGGCAAGGTGTCGCGCGCGGCGGACTTCCGCTTCGCGCAGTTCGCGCTCCACCGCGGGCACCAGTCGCGCCAGCCGATCCTTCATCAGGTAATCGTGCGCGCCGGCCTTCATCGCCGCCACGGCCGTCTCCTCGCCGATGTGTCCTGAAACGATGATGAACGGCAGATCCAGCCCGCGTTCCTGCAGAATGCGAAGCGCCGCCAGACCGCTGAAGCGCGGCATCACGTAATCCGAAACCACCACATCCCACCCATGGCGATCCAGCGCCGCGCGCATCGACTCCGGCGTGTCCACTCGCTCCGAGGTGAGGTCGTAGCCCCCCTGCTTGAGGATCAACCCCAGCAAAAGCGCGTCATCCTCTGAATCCTCCACCAATAATGCTCGTAACGGTTGGCCCACAAATCACCTTTTAAGTTTGTTTGGCGTAACCCCTGACCTGCGGAGACGCAGTCTCTCGGGCGAAGCATTCGTTTCCCATTCCCCGAGGGGGGCTGACATTCCGATTCTACGCGCTCATTTCCAAAAGTCATCGTCTTTCTGCCCGAGCCATTTACATTCGGCGCGTAGGGCGCGGCCACTAGCGTGGCGGCCAATGCCGCGCCGCTCAAACGACAATGCCGGCGACCGTCGAAGTTTGCATCCTCGCGGGCGGACTCAGCACCCGCATGGGGCGCGCCAAAGCCCGCCTCCGACTTGGCAACCGCACCCTGCTTGGTTGCGTCCGCCGCAATGCCGCCGCATTGGGCCTGCCCGTGCGCGTCATACGCAAAGACCTCGTGCGCCGTTGCGGACCCCTGGGCGGTCTCTACTCCGCATTAAAAACCACGCGCGCCTTCGCCGTCTTATTCCTTCCCTGCGACATGCCATTTATCTCCGCCCCGTCCCTCCGCCGCTGCCTGTCCGTATTCGATGGCCAGCGCCCCGTCTTCGCCCTCTCCCGGGGCCAACCCGCCTTCCCTATCATCCTCCCGGTTGCGGTGCTGCCCATCGTCAAAAGCCAAATCGACGCGGGCCGGTTTGCTCTGCACCAACTCGCCCGTGCGACTGCCGCCCGTCGCGTGCGCCTCCCGGCGCGGGACCTCTTCAACGTCAACACACCAGACGATCTCGCAAAGGCGCGGAAGCGGCAACAGACACAATAGCTGTAGAACAACCAGGGCGATGTAAGAGTCAGCAGGCGCGCGTAGCTTACGGGAGTAGTCGCTTTGTCACTGCGCGCTGTTAGGCACATCGACTTCCCGAATCAAACGCTCCCAAATCGGAATGTGATCAGGCACTGCAGTTACGGCAATCGTGTTCGTTCCGATTGGTCCCACAGCGCAAATCTCTTTGGTGAGGTCAGGGTGCCAGAGGTTTGCTCCTTTCTTAACAACAATTCCCCAAACGCTGGCGACCGGCATGTTGGAAACGACCACCGTTTCCCTGCGCCAATAACCGAGTCGCACCAACGCTTCCCCGTGTCTGATCAATTTATCCACTTGTATCCGCTGTGGTGTTCCCTGCGGGACTTGCCCCGTGAGCTTGTACCAGCACTTCCCTACTGCATTCATCGGGCTTGCATCACGGGCAGCAAGGTACTCCGCCTTGTGGTATTCGATGGAGTTCTCCCTCCGCTCACGCCAACTGAAATACAAGAGCGCTCCCGCGCCAATCACCACCGCCAAGATCGCTCCTATGAGAAGGCGCTTACGCACACTGACCACATTACGGAATCCGCTTTCAGAATTCGAGCTTCGTCATTGATTCGGATTTCGACATTAGTCATTCGTCATTTTCACCGTCTCTGAATCCCGTGACTCACAAGCTTTCCGCTGACTTGCACTGCTATCCCCTCTTCCTCGGGGAGAGGGACAGGGTGAGGGACAGACTGGTACTCTGCGCTCTTTTGCCGCCAATCCCGTCTCCTTAACTCCTGCATTCCTAATAAATCCTGCGTAGCAGACCTGCGCTACGGCTGGGCACCAACCCGGCGGCGGCTGAGGCACAAGGACTGGAGTGCCGTAGGAACAGGCGCCTCTGTGGCCGGCGGGCCCAGCTTTAGACTGCGCGCGGCCTCCATAAACCCGGCCGTGCTTGAAACGGCACAGGAGCAGCTTGTCAAAAGGCGGTGAGAGGCTATCGTCTGTGCATGTTTGTGAGAGTGTTTTTAGCTCTGGCGCTGGTGGCGGTCGCATGGCCGGCCCCGGCTGAGACGATCCAATTGAAGGACCAGGCGTCTGTGTCCGGCAAAATCCTGGCCGAAAAACGTGACCACGTCATTGTCGACCTGGGGTTTACGGTCCTGAGTATCCCGAAGAATTCCATCGCGAAGATTTCCAAGGAAGCGGCGCCCGATCCCAAAGCATCCGGTAAAAATGGGCGACCTTCTACGAACGGGAACGGTCGACCCTCCAACGGCCGGCCCTCCGCTCCGACGACGACAACGGAGGAACCCCCTACGGCCCCCGCGGTGGCCGCGCCGGGTGCTCTCTATCAAGGGGCGCGACCGGGGCTTGAGGAACAGTCAGTGCGCGAATTGGTGAAGCTGCTGGGCGAGGCGGTCGTGCAGGTTCGCGCGCCGAGCGGTCTTGGGTCGGGCTTTATCCTGAATGAAGAAGGTTATCTCATCACGAATTTCCATGTCATCGAGGGGGAGACTCAACTTTCGGTGGAGGTTTATCACGTGCGCAACGGTCAACTCGATCGCCGGAGCTACAAACAGATTCGCATCGTGGCAATGAACAAGTTTCAGGACCTTGCCCTGCTGAAGATCGACGACAAGGACGCTCCGAAGTTTGCCTCGGTGCCGCTGGGCGATTCCGACGTGCTTGCCGTCGGTGAGCGCGTGTTCGCGATCGGCAGTCCGCTCGGGTTGGAGCGCACGGTCACTGAGGGCATCGTGAGCACGAAGACGCGGCAACTTATGGGCGAGCTTTACCTGCAAACTACGGCGCAAATTAATCCCGGCAACAGCGGCGGTCCGTTGTTCAACCTGCGTGGCGAAGTGGTCGGGGTGACCAATATGAAGCTCGCATTTGGCGAAGGATTGGGCTTCGCCATTCCAGTTGAAGCGGTGCGCTATTTTCTGCGGCACCGCGATGCGTATGCGTATGACAATGACAATCCGAGCAATCCATATCGTTATTTGGAGCCGCCGAGCCGCTTGAAACTCTCAACCGATTCCGACCGGGAGGCCGTCCGCTGATCGCCTCCGTTGTCCATCCGATCCTCCGCACTATGAAACAAGTGTTTTCATTCGTCGTCCTCGCGTGTGCCTTCACCGCGGCCAGCGCTCCGGTTCCGCCGCCGGACAAACTGCTGCCGGCCGACACGGTTGCCATGATCACGATCACCGACTACCCGAAGGCGAAGGGAGACTGGGACAAATGGGCGACAGTGCGGCTGTGGAAGGACGAGGCGATGAAACCGTTTCGCGAGAAGTTCTACACAAAGCTAAAGGCCGATCTCGTGGAACCGCTGGAGCGCGAATTCGGCGTGAAGCTTTCCGATTACAAGGGACTGGTCCAGGGGCAGATCACTCTCGCTTCCACACCGGGCACCGCCGCGGACAAGAACGACTCCGGCTTTCTCTTTCTGGTCGATACGAAGGACAAGAGCGGCGTGCTCAAGACAAACCTCGCGACCCTCAAGCAAAAGTGGATCGACAGCGGAAAGGTCGCGAAGACCGACAAGATTCGGGACATCGAGTTCACGACACTGATTTTCTCGAGTGACGACGTCTCGAAAACGATGGACAAAGTTTTGCCTTCACCGAAGAAAGACAAAGAACAACCCGAGGAAAAGAAACCGGCGAAGAAACGCGAGTGGCTCGTCGGTCAGTCTGACTCGTTGCTGATCGTCGGTTCCTCGGCAAAGGACATTGAGAAAATTCTCATTCGGCAATCCGGTGGCGGTGTTCCAAGCCTGAGTGAGCACGGGCCGTTTGCGGCGAATTACGGGACGCACTTTCGCGACGCGCCCACGTATGCATGGATGGACTTGAAGAACATCGTGGAATCGTTCTCGCGCAAGCCGCCGACAACGGTGGATGCGGAAAAGAATGAAGAAGAAGGCGACGAGGATGCTCCGGCGATTGACCCGACCAAAATGATTTCGGCCCTGGGTCTGGGTGGATTGCAGTCTGCTGCGCTGTCGCTCAAGGACTCGAATGAGGGAACCCTGGCAACGTTCGCCATCGCTGCGCCTGAATCTTCGCGGCGCGGTTTGGCGCGCATTTTTTCGCACGAGGCGCGCGACGCGAGTCCGCCCCCGTTTGTTCCTGCTGACGTGGTGAAGTTTACGCGGTGGCGGATGGATCTCCCGAAGGCCTTTGCCTCGCTGGAGTCAATGCTCGTTGACTTGAACCCTGCTTACGCGGGTATCATCAAGCTGTTCGTGGATAACGCCGGCAAGGACAAAGATCCCAATTTTGACCTGCGGAAAAACCTGATCGCAAATCTCGGCGACGACGTGATCGTCTATGAGAAGAAGCCGAAAGAGACGAGCCTCAACGCGACTGTGCCGACGCTGTATCTTGTCAGTTCTCCGCGGGCCGAGCAGATGGCGGCGGCGGTGAAAGCGTTGACGGCGTTTTTGCCACAGCCGCGTTTTAAGGAACGGGAATTTCTTGGACGCACGGTCTACAGCGTGAACCTGCCCGCGGCGGGCGGCGAACCGGGTTCCCGGGAGCGCCGCATATCCGAACCGCGCGTGCTCAGTTACGCGGCGAGCGGGAGTTATGTCGTTTTTTCGACGGACACACCGATGATCGAGGAGTATTTGCGGGCGAACGACATCCGGCCATTGCGGGAAGCGGCGGGGCTTGCCCAGGCGGCGGAGAAAGTAGGCGGAATGGGGACCGGCCTTTTCGGATTTGAGAACCAGCAGGAAGCGATGCGTGTGACCTTCGAAGCGCTGAAGAAGGAGTCGGCTTCGATTGAAGAGTTGCTGAGCGGCTCTCCGCTTGGGGGCAGGCTGGACACCGAAGAAGACAAGAAATTCAAGGAGTGGTTCGACTTTTCGCTGCTCCCGAACTACGACCAGATTTCCAAATACTTCGGCATTGCGGTGTGGTCCGGCGCAGTGAACACCGACGGACTGAATTTCCGATGGTTCTCGCCGATGCCGCCGACGGCGAAGTAACGCGGCGGAGGGCCGAGAATAAGATTAAGAGTAGGAGGAGTGTGATTGGGCTTCTCAGGAGGGCTTGATCTCTGCATGATGTGTGGAGATTGAGCGCGTTTCGGTATACGGCACGGACGGGTGCTGGTGAGAGAATCACCGGCATGCTGGAGGCCGATAGTGAAGCGGCAGTGCTCCGAGTGCTGGAGGAGAAGAATCTTTTTCCCATTTCGATCGCGGGCAGCGGCACGTCAGTCAAGGCAAGCACGAAGCGGCGACGTGTGCGGATGCGGGACGTCGGGATCATGTACGGGCAGCTCGCGGACTTGATCGGCTCGGGCGTGCCGTTATTGCGCGCGCTGGATTCGCTGATCCGGTCCACTGTGAATCAACGGTTGGCGGCCATCCTGCGCGAAGTGCGGGCGAGCATCGCGGATGGGAAAACGTTGACGGATTCAATGCGCGAATTTCCGGAGACATTTCCGCTGTTGCACACGGCAATGATCCAGGCCGGCGAGCGCGCGGCGTTCCTGCAGGATGTGTTGCGCGGGTTGGCGGAGTTCGTTGAGCGTTTGGATGATTTGCGGAGCAAAGTAATGGGCGCATTGATTTATCCGGCGCTGCTCACGCTGCTGGGCGTGTCGATCATGGTGGGTGCGCTGATGTTCTTCGTGCCGAAGTTCGAGCCGTTGCTCGCCAATGCGAAGAAGCCACTGCCGACGGAAGTGATTTTCGGCATGAGCAAAGCCGTGCGATCGTATTGGTATGTGCTGGCGCTTGGCGCCATAGGTGCGGGCGGCGCGTTGTGGTCGAGCATGCGCAATGAATCGTCGCGGCGCTGGATGGAAAAGGCGCGGATGAAAATCCCTGTGGCGGGAGGGGCATTCCAGATGTTGTCCATCACGCGGTTTTGCCGAATCCTGGGCACGATGCTGGCGAACGGCGTGCCGATGTTGCAGGCGCTGAAGATCAGCAAGGACGCGACTGGCTCGACGTTGATGGCGGAGCAGATCGCGCACGCGGCGGACAGTGTGCGGGACGGCAAGACGCTGTCGGGCCCGCTGGCGGAGGGCGGAATGTTCCCGGAGCAAGTGCTGGCGATGATCACGGTGGCCGAGGAATCGAACAAGCTGGACAAGGTGTTGCTGCAGATCGCGGACACGGTGGAACGGCGGACGAACCGGCAGGTGGACACCGCGGTGAAACTGATTGAGCCGGCGATTTTGTGTTTGGTGGCAGCGTGCATCGGATTTTTGGCATTGGGATTGTTGCTGCCAATCTTTACGCTGGCGGGGTCGTTGGGAACGAAATGAGACAAAGCACCAAAGCCCAATAACCAGGCACCAGAGAAATGACGAATGTCTAAAACCCCTCACCCTAACCCTCTCCCCCGGGGAGAGGGGACAGCGTGCGAACAGCTTCGGCGGTTTGGAACGCCTCGGATACAGAGACCATTTACGGATCGAAAAAAAGTTAGAGAGTCGTTGTTTCGTCTGCTACAAATGTTGAATCAGACGTGCCTTTCGAGCGTCTAGGCAGGCGTAGTACCTTTACATATATGACCATGGATATTGGAATGTTGAAGAAGCGAGCGGCTCGCGCGGCGGGTTTCACGCTCATTGAAATCCTGTTGGTGATCGTGATCATCCTGCTGCTGGCAGGGGCGCTGGTGGTGTTTGTGTTGCCGCAACAGGAGGGCGCCGAGAAGAACACGACAAAACTTATGCTGAGCCAGGTAAGCAGCGCGCTCGAGATGTATCGTCTCAACATGGGACATCATCCAAAAGAGGATGAAGGCGGGTTGGACGCGCTGATGGTGAAACCAAATTTCGAAAATGAGCGCATGGGCGAACGGTGGAAGGGGCCTTATCTGAAGCCGGGTGTGCGGCTCGAAGACCCGTGGGGCCACAAGTTGCGCTATGAAGTGGTGGACCGCGCTGGCGCGGATAATAAGACAGCTCTTCCTTACAAACTCTCTTCACTCGGACCCGACGGACAACCGGACACCGACGATGACATCCGTATCGCTACCGAAACGGACACCAGCGGGGGAACGGGGTCGAACGCGGAGCCGTAACCCGCTCCACCGCAAATGAAATCAGTGGCCGCTCCTGAACGACGGAGGGCCGGTGATGGGTTCACACTCATTGAGTTGTTGCTCACGTTGGTGATTTTAATGCTCCTTCTCGGAGCCGTGGTCATGAACTTCACCGGGCTGCAAAGCAGTTCCCAACTGGACGAAGGGGTGGAGCAGTTCGAGAGCCTGGTGCGTTACGCGCGGGCGCATGCGGCAAACTCCGGTTGCCGGGTGAGGCTCACGTTTGAGGAAGTCGCGGGCGAAGGCGAGTTGGCGGTGCCGCTCGGGAATGTGTTTGTCGCATGGGAACCTGATCCGCTGAACAAGCCGGGCGAGTTTCATCCACTGCGGGAAGTGGCGCCGTTGCTGGAGACGATGTTGCAGTTCGTGGAGGTGGATGAGGTCCGGCCGGTCGGAGGAGGGCTTGCGGAACTCGCCCCTCCTGGTCAGGCGTCGGAGGTCGGCGTTGAGGAGCAACGTTACGGGTTCGAGCCGATCACGTTTTATCCCGATGGTTCGAGCGACACTGCGGAAGTGGTTTTTTCGGCGCGGGAATTGGATGAGGAGCGGCAGGTGGCGGTGCAGATCATTGGGACGACGGGAACGGTGCGGAGGTACGCGATTGAAATAGTTGGAGTTGAGGGAGGAGGTGCGGGTGAGAAATAGCGCGCGCGCCGGATCAGTGCTTTTGGAAGTAGTGCTCGCGATCGTGCTGTTCGCAGCAGCTGCAGCGGTCATCGGGATGGGTCTGAAGGCATCGATCGACGGCGCGCAACGATTACGGCTGAGCACGCATGCGGGAAATTTGGCAGTGACAGTAATTTCGGAATTGCAGATGGGCTTGCGCTCGCTCGCTGATACTGGACCGGAGGCGTTTGGTCCGCCGTTTGAAGGCTGGGTCTGGGAAGTGGCGGCGTTGCCATGGGGCCAGGGGCAGGCAGAAAGCACGCTCGCGACGAGTGCGGCCACGTTGATGCGAGTGGAAGTAACGGTGCGATATGAGCCGGAGGGATTCGTCCATCGGCTCGCGCAGGTGATCGATGTAGCAGCGGCGCGCTCGGGACAGCGCGCCCTACCTGTACCATGAGGATCGCTGCACAGAGTATAAAAAGACGCATTCGCGCGGCGTTTACGCTGGTGGAAGTGTTGCTGGCGGTGGGGATCATCGCGGGGCTGCTCATGGTGGTGCTGTATTTTTATCAGCAGGCGGCGGAGTTGCGGACGGAGTTGCTGGTGGACGCGGAGCGGAGTTCTTCAGCGCGGCTTTTGATGGATCGATTGACGACGGAGCTGCGCGCGGCCCGATCACACACGTTTTACGAAGTGCCGCTGGTGGGCGACGCGACTTACCTGCAATTCATTACGACCGATTTACCCTCACAAACGGCGTGGACGGGCGAGCGGCTGGGCCGTATCACAAAGCCGGAGAGTGATCTCAAGCTAGTGAGCTATGGCGCGGAAGTTTCGCTGGAGGAGACGAACGTCGTTGGGCTGGCGCGATCAGAGGAAGCGCTGGTGGAGTTGCGGACGGCAGCGGCCAGCGAAGCGACGTTGCCCTTGAACGCAAGCACAAACAAAACGAACCGGATATTGATCACGGAGGCCTTCAAATACGTCCGCTTTCGTTACTATGACGGTTACAAATGGCTGGAGAGTTGGAGCGACACGTTCCTGCCCAGGGGCGTGGAGGTGACGCTGGGAAGCGAGCCAATGCCGGCCGACGTGGAAGTGGAGGAGTATCCGAATGAAGTTTTTCGGCGGGTGATTGCGCTGCCGGCCAGCGACGCGGATGAGCAGAGGCTTCGGGATCTTTTGATCGAGCCGGTCACACCTGCGACGGCGGAGGTGGCGCGATGAAATCAAGGGCGCGCAGAGTTCTTCCCTCCAGGCATCGGCGCGAAGGATTTGCGCTGATCGCAGTATTGGTTGTGATCATGCTGGCGTCGATGGTGGCGATCAGCCTGCTGTTCCGAATGCGCGCGGAGGACATCGCGAGTGTGGCAGGCGCGGGAGCGGAGCAGGCATCGGCCGCGGCGATGAGCGGCGTGCAGGAGGCGATGCAAATCGCGGCGCGCATCGAGGCGGGTTCCCTCGACTGGCGAAACAGTCCTGAACTTTTCAAGGACCGGTTGTTCCACGATGACGGCGTGGATAAATGGTATTTCACGATTTTTTCCGCCGGCGATGCCGAGACGGAGTTGCTGCGTTTCGGGTTAACCGATGAAGCGAGCAAGCTGGATTTGAACGAGGCGAGCGAAGCGATGCTGGCGCGCGTGCCGGGGCTGAAGGTGTCGCAGGCGCAGGCGTTGTGGGATTTCCTGGATGTCGACAATACGCCGCGGCCTGAAGGCGCGGAGCAGGAGTATTATGACACGCTCGCGACGCCGTACACGGTGCGCAATGGTCCGCTGGCGACGATCGACGAGTTACTGTTGGTGCGCGGGTTCCCGAAGTCCCTGGTTTACGGAGAGGATGCGAATGGGAATTGCACGCTGGACGTCAATGAGGACGACGGCGCGACACAGTTTCCGCCGGACAACGCGGACGGCCAGCTCGATTTGGGGTTGCGCGCCGTGCTGACGGTGAGCGCGTACGATCGGAACGTGGACAACGATCGCGCACCGCGCGGGAACATTCTCGATCCAGCGGCGCGGTTGTACACGAACGACGTGCCGGCCGCCGTGATCAATTACATTACCGCGCTGCGGAGCAACAAGATGACGCTGATGCACGTGGCGGAGTTGCTTGAAGCCACTGGCAAATTCAAAGACGCGAGTGGCAAGGAGACTGAGCTGGCGTCGGGCGTGGGGAAAGAAGAACTGCCGATCGTGCTCGACCGATTCACGACGACGTCGGATGAAAAGTTGTCGGGGCTGCTGAACGTGAACACGGCATCAGCGGCGGTGCTGCAGACTTTACCGGGAGTTGAGGAAGGCGTCGCGCAGGCGATTGTGGCGGCGCGACGGAGCCTGGCGCCGGAGAAGCTCAGAACGCCGGCGTGGATTTTCCAGGAGAACCTGGTGCCGGCGGACGTTTTCAAAACGCTGGCGCAATTCATCACAACGCGGAGTTGGCAATACTCATTCAACGTTATAGGATTCGGCCTGCCGTCCGGTCGTTATCGAGTGTTTGAAGTGACGATCGACGTGGGCGGCGAAAGACCGCGCGTGACCTATTTGCGCGATGTGACGCGGCGCGGGTTGCCGTTTCGCATTGTGGATGACGGGAGCGTGGCGGGGGAAAACGAGCGCTCGCGACCAAATGCCTGAGACCAGCAACATAATTTCGTTTCGCGGTGGGAAGCTGCAGCAGCAGCTTGCGCGGAATTTTCGTCGTCGCAAAACGGGGCAGATCACCGCGCTCGACATCGACGGACCGACGTTGCGCATCGCCCAGGCAGAAGTGCGCGGAGAACACGCGGTCGTCTCCCGCGTGTTAACGGCGCCGCTGGAGATTTCAACCGAAGATCGCCCCGATCCCGAGCTGCTTGGCAAAGCAGTGCGGAAGGCGCTCGATGCGGCGCGAGTGAGACCGGGCGCAGTCGTCATGGGCGTGCCGCGCGCGCAGGTGATTTTGCGGACGCTGAGTCTGCCCGCGAGCGACAACCTCGGCGAACTCGCGTCGATGGTCCATTTGCAGATTGGGAAGGACCTGCCGTTCCGCAAGGACGACGCGGTGATTGATTTTCGCGTCCGTCCGCAGGCGCAGGTTGCGCCGCCACCACCCATTGAGAGCGCCTCCCCGGAACAGCAGCCGACCGTGCCGAAGTTGGAAGTACTTGTGGCCGTCGCACAACTGGAGGTCGTTAATTTTTATAAAGGCGTCGCGAGCGCCGCGGGTGTGAAGCTCACGGGTCTGGGTTTGCACTCATACGCGAATGCGCGGTGTGTCCAGGCATGCGGGATTGCGCAGGGACCCGAACCGGTAGCTCTTGTTTCCCTCCGGCCAGGTGAGGTGATCGTCGATGTGATTTCGGAAGGTTCGCTGGTGTTCAGCCGCGGCGCGACTGTGTCACCGGATAAGCACGAGTCCGAAGCGCCGGCTGAACCGCCTGTGGCGCCACCCCCGGCCGACGCACCGCCAGCGCCCGAGCCATTCAACTTTGTCGACGCGGTGACGATCGAGGTCGTGCGCAGTCTCCATAGTTATAATGGCATGGAGCCGGCGAACGTGGTCGCAAAGGTCGTCGTCACCGGCGCGACTGGCCAGGAGGAGGCGATTGTTGAAGCGCTGCAGAAACGGCTTGCGTCTCCCGTGAGCCTGCTCGACGTGGCTGCCTGCCTGAAACTGAGTGGGAGCGATCGTGACAAAGCTTCGGGCGCGATGTCGTCGGTGGGGCTGGCGCTCGGCATGGGTGATCCGAACGGGTTGCCGTTTGATTTTCTGCATCCGAAACGTCCACCGGTGCAGCGTGACATGCGGCGCATACGTGTGCTCGTTGGCGCGGCGGCAGCGGTGCTGGTCGTTTTTGGAGTCATCGGTTTGCGATCGCACATGATCAACAAACGTTTGCTCGTGCAGAAGCAGGTGCAGAGTGAGTTGACGGCGGCGCAAAAGATGCAGCCGTTGTATCGGCAGGTGCGCGGTCAGTATGCGGCCATCGATGAGTGGGTCAAGGAAGGGGATAACTGGCTCGACCATTATATATATCTGAGCGGCGTGTTGCCGGGGCCGGAGGAGATTTATGTCACATCGCTCTCGGTGAGCGGAGGGGGGACGATCCGCCTGGCCGTGCAGGCGAAAAGCGGGGAAATTCTGGCGCGGCTCGACAAACAGTTGCGCGCGGCGGGTTACGAGGTGAAACCGCAGGCCATCACGCCGGGAAGCGACAAGCACGGCTATGATTTTCGTTCGAGTGTGGAGTTGATCATCCCGGCGAAGATGAAGATCGACGTTTCGAAATCGAAGCCGCCGGGGCGGCCCGCGGATGACGCGTCGCTCGATGGAGTGAAGCCGACGGCGCGAGTACGCCGGGGTAATTCTGATGTGTTCGTGGCGGGAGCTGGGCAATGAACGCGCGCGAGAAAGTTTTGGCGGGGGTTGTCGGCGGGTTGGTCGGGCTTGCGGCGCTGGGCTTCGGCGGGCGGGCGCTGTTGCTGAAGCCGTTGAAGGACATCGATAAAAAAACGAGCAGCCTGCGCGAACGCCTGGACAAGGTGAAGGCCGAACAGCGCGCTTTTTTCGCTGCGGAAGACGAAGTGAAGAAATTGACGCAGCGCACGTTCGACGATGACATCGACAAGGCCAGCGCGAAATCCGCGGAGATGCTGACGCAACAAATCCTCCGCGCAGGGTTGCCAGAGATGGAGTTCACGCGGCTGCCATTCGGGCCGCGAAAACTTCGCGGCGCGCAGGAAATTGGCTGGAACGTGCAGGGGGACGGTTCGCTGGACCGTGTCGTGAATCTATTGTTTTTGCTCGAGGCCGATCCACACCTGCATCGGGTGGATGGATTGACAGTGTCCGCCGGCGAATCGGCGGGGCAGGTGCGCGTGCGCTTCCGTTACACCACGCTCGTGATGGACCCCGCGCCGGAGGTCGAGGCAGTCAACCTGCAACCGAAGTTCGCGCTCGACTCGCCGCAGCGGCGGGTGTTCGACGGCATTGTGCAGCGGGACATTTTGCGCCCATACATTAAACGCGTTGTGGTCCCGAATCCTGGCAGCCCCGGGGGAACGGCGCCGGGAACAAGCCCCGGGGCAGCGCCAGGGCCGGAGGGTTTCAAGATTGTCTCGCTGTCCGAGTGGCTTGGCCAGCCGGAAGTCCACGTGCGGGACATGATCAATCAACGCACGATGCGATTCAAAGCGGGTGACGCGCTCGCGGGCGGGACGATCGTGATGATCGATTACCGAACGATGCCGAAGGCCGGAAACGAATTACTGCAGGCGTTTAGCAGAGTGATCGTGCGCATTGGCGAGGAATACTGGGCGATTGAGACAGGGAAAACGCTCGGTCAAAAATATCGGCTGGGCCCGGAGCAATTGCCGGCGGCGCTCGCGCGCCTGGAAGCAGCGAGAGACCAAACCCCGTAGCAGGTCGGAATGTGATGTGGCCGCGCAACACGGCGGATAAAAAATGTTGCAGAATCGGGCGTTTTCGAACGTCCAACAGAAGTCAGAATGAGCAACGTACTCTTGAAACTTATCGGTGCGGTCACCGCACTCACCGTTTTGATCCCGGTTTCACGCGCGCAAAATCCGGCGCCAACGGCCGCCACGAATACAGCAAAGGCGCCCGCCGTGTCGGCTGCCACGACGAATCAACCGCCGCGCAACATACGTTTTCAGTTCGATGGCATTCCTTACAGCGACGTGGTGGAGCGCTTCGCGCAAATGTCGGGCAAGCCGCTCGTGGCGAACACGAACATCCAGGGCACGCTCAGCTACAACGACCCGAAAACGTACACGTACACGGAAGCGCTCGACGTGCTGAACGTGATCCTGGCGATGAAGGACGTGATGCTGGTGGAATCGGGCAATCACCTTCAGTTGGTCCCCTTCAAGCAATTACCGCAACAGCCATTGAAGATTTTGCGCGGGACGGACCGGACCGGCGACGTGCGGCCCGGTGAAGTTGTCACGGTTGTCCTGGACTTGAAGAGTCTCGACGCGAAGGAGGTTGCGGACTCGATCGTGCCGATGCTGTCGAATGCGGGATCGGTCGCGCCGCTGTCGCGCGGGCGTGGGCTGATCCTCACCGACCGGTTGCAGAACATCGAGCGCATTAAGTATCTCCTCGCGCAAATCGACATCGAGTCATCGTCGTCCAGCCGCCAGATGAAAACGTTCACGCTGCTGCACTCGTCGGGCGCCGTGGTGACGGACTTGATCAATCGCACTTTCGGCGTGTCGACGGCGCCGAAACGCACGCAGTACAACGCCAACTCGAAGCAACTCGACACGCTGCCGCCCGACCCAAGCGATTACGTGACGGCGGTGTACGACGATGCGTCGCGTACGCTGGTGCTTTTTGGGCCGCCCGCGCGCATCGAGCTCGCGGAGGATTTGATTTCGCGTTTCGAGGACAAGGAAGGCCCGAACGCGGGCGATGTGCGAATTTATTATCCGCAGACGATCAAGGCGGACGAACTTGCGACGACGATCCGCCAGGCGATCCCGGGCGTGGCGGCGCAGGGCGAAACGGCAGCTTCCGCTGCGACGAAAGCTCGCGTGATCGCGGACGTGGCGCAGAACCGGCTGATTGTTTCGGCTCCCGTCGGCGCGCAACTCGATGAGATCGAGCGCCTGATCAACAAAGTTGACAAGCCGATCCACGGGACTGGCGGCCTGCAGCCGACAAAATCGCAAACGGTCCAGATCACGAAAGTGTTTCGGCCGCGTTCAGCGGAGCCCACGGCGGTAGCAAAGATTCTTTCAGAGGCGCTCTCGAAGCGCTCTCCCAGCGGCGTACTGCTGCCGACCGCGAATGTGTCCGTCGAGCCGGGCAGCGCGAGTGTCGTGGTCACCGGTTCGCCCGGTGATGTGCAGACGGCGCTCGACATCATCACGCAGTTGGAGACGGGCTCGACGATGCCGGTGCCGCAGCAGACGAAGTTCATCGACGTCGGGACAGTCGCGGAAGCGAAGCGGTTGCTGCCGCTGGTCGAGCAGATTTACCGCAGCCAGGTGACCGACAGCCTTGGCGGGCAGGTTGCGCACGCAAAGATCGTCGCGGATTCGGAGGCCGGCCGATTGATCGTCACGGCGAGCGACGATCATTTGCAGCGAATCGAAGCAATCGTCAAACAGGTTCGCGCGCAAGCTCCGAAGCGGGACGCGCGCACGCTCCGGATCATTGCGCTGAAACATCTGCGCGCGGACACGGCGCTCTCGAGCGTGAGCGGATTGGTGACAGACCGCATGGCGGACCGGCGGTTCGAGGACCTTGCCAAACCTTCGCTCGTTTCGGACCCGGTGAACAA
>Ga0105340_1000230_pt1 | contig 27921 bp, 20 predicted proteins | sample EasRivMeERMLT700_FD_89676 | JGI IMG/M metagenome (GOLD analysis project Ga0105340, IMG submission 89676) | Soil microbial communities from meander-bound floodplain in the East River, Colorado, USA - East River MetaG ERMLT700 | ecosystem: Environmental > Terrestrial > Soil > Floodplain | place...
AGACCGGCCGTTTGAAGCACGAGTTAATCGGACACACAGAGGACGTGCTCTCTGTCCGCTTTTCGCCTGACGGCAAATCGCTGGCATCGGCGAGCTATGATGGGACCGTGCGGCTCTGGGACGCAGCCAGTGGCCGAGCGATCCGAATTCTCAAGGGCCACACCAACCGCGTGTTCAGCGTCGCTTTTTCGCCGGATGGTTCACGCCTTGCCTCAGCCGGCGACTCCACGCTGCGAATCTGGGACGTCGCCACCGGCCAGCAACTCAACGTCATCACTCCTGGCGGCGCGGTCGAGCATGGCGGAAGTCTCATTGCCGAAAATTTGTCGGCAGTCGCGTTCAGTCCAGATGGAACGATGCTCGCGGTCACGTCCACCACTGGCATAACTTCCCTGTTGGAGGCAGCCACTGGGAAGGTGTTGCGGCGACTAGTGCCAAATGGCAGCGGACCAGCTAAGCTGCGTCCGTGAGCGTTGAGATTCGGCCTTACCAACCTGACGACCTGGCGGAACTGAAACGAATTACCGTCGAAGCCTTTGAGGGCCTGGCGCTCGATGAACGCATCGAGGAACAGATTGGGGTTGTCCATAAGAGGGACTGGCGCTGGCGGAAAGCGCGCGACGTCGAAGACGATGTGTGCGCGAATCCGACCGGCGTCTTCGTCGCGCTACAAGGGAACAAGATTCTCGGATACATCAGCACACGCGTTGATCGCGAGGCTGGCAAGGGGCGGATTCCGAATCTCGCCGTCGTGGCGGATGCGCGCGGAAGCGGGCTGGGGCGCCAACTCATCGAACACGCACTGAACTATTTTCGTCAGGAGGGCATGGCATTCGCGGTGATCGAAACGATGGCTTACAACGAAGTCGGCAACCATCTCTATCCGTCGTGCGGTTTCGTCGAAGTGGGCCGGCAGGTGCATTTTGCGCGAAAACTTTAGCCGGACCCCACGTTTACCTTTTCTGAGCGAATACTTTCAGCGATAACATCCGTATGTTCACCATCAGACGTTGTGGATTTTTGTGCGTTGCCGCAGCCTTCGCCATCGCGGCCGCGGGGACGCGCGCGGCCGATCCTTTTACTGAGTACGTGCGCCCGACTGAGCCGCTAACCGGTGAGGCGGAACTGAAGACATTCCGATTGCCGCCGGGATTTGAAATCCAACTCTTCGCCGCCGAGCCGCAAATCTCCAAGCCCATGAACATGGGGTTCGATGAGCGCGGCCGCTTGTGGATCACTGAGTCACGCGAATACCCGTTCGCCGCCCCGCTCGATAAACCGGGCCGCGACGCGATCAAGGTGCTTGAAGATACCGACGGCGATGGCCGCGCCGACAAGATCACAACTTTCGCGGACGGGCTGAACATTCCCATCGGGATTTATCCGTATAAAGGAGGCGCGATTGCCTGGAGCATTCCGAACATCTGGCATTTTCAGGATACGAACGGCGACGGCAAAGCCGACAAGCGAGATGTTTTGTTCGGGCCACTTGGCTGGGAGCGCGATACCCACGGCATGAACGCTTCGTTCCGCCGCGCCTACGATGGCTGGATTTATATCACGCACGGCTTCAACAACAACTCGACGGTCAAAGGCCGCGATGGCAGCGAGGTCAAACTCAACTCGGGCAACACATACCGCATCCGCCCGGACGGTTCGCGCGCGGAACCGCACACGTGGGGTCAGGTCAATCCCTTCGGTCTGACCTTCGACGCACTCGGAAACTTGTACTCAGCGGATTGCCACAGTTCGCCAATTTATCAACTGCTCCGCGGCGCGTATTATCCGAGCTTCGGCAAGCCTGATGATGGACTCGGCTTCGCGCCAGTGCTCATGCAGCACAGTCACAATTCCACTGCCATCGGCGGGATCGCTTACTACGACGATGACCAGTGGCCCGCGGAGTTCCGCGATAACATTTTTGTCGGCAACGTGATGACCAGTCGCGTCAATCGTGACGTGCTTCGGTTTGCTGGTTCGTCGCCGTCCGCGAAAGAGTTGCCCGATTTTCTCACGAGCGATGATCCGTGGTTTCGGCCCGTCGATCTTCAGTTCGGACCCGACGGCGCGCTCTACGTCGCCGATTTTTACAATCGCATTATCGGCCACTACGAAGTTCCGCTGACGCACCCGGGCCGCGATCGTGAGCGAGGGCGCATCTGGCGCATCAGTTACAAACAAGGCAGGCGGCCACAGCAGCCATTCAATCTCACAGGACTAACCGCGGACAAAGTCGTGGCGGAATTGGCCAGCCCAAACCTAATGCGACGCTTGCTCGCCATGAATCATCTTGTCGACAACATCGGGCGCCCAGCGCGCGAACCCGCCCTTCGCACCCTGGCCACTTCTCCTGATGCCCAAGCGCGGCTGCACGCATTGTGGGTCCTGCACCGACTCAACGCGCTCGACGCGCGCAGCCTTGCGCAGGCAACGTCCGACCGAGTCGCGAAAGTGCGCGCGCACGCAATGCAAGTTCTCGCTGAAACCCCGAAGTGGACGGACGAGCAGCGCCGCCTCGCGCTCAACGGGCTGACGGATTCGGACGCCCACGTTCGGCGCGCGGCTGCGGACGCGCTTGCGCAGCACCCCGCGGTCGAGCACGTGCGTCCTTTGATTGCGGCGCGGCAGCGAGTTGACAAAGCGGACAATCATTTGCTGCACACCGTTCGCATGGCCCTGCGAAATCAGTTGAAAGCAGAAGGCGCTTTCGCCTCGCTCGGCAAAAGCGAATTAAACGAACGCGATTCGCGCAGCATCGCGGACGTTGCCATCGCCGTCGCGTCAGCCGACGCGGGCGCATTTCTGCTGAAGCACCTCCAGCGTTTCGGCGAACCGCCGGCCACTGCGGCAACATATCTGCGGCATGTGGCCAAACACCTTCCCGCCGACGGCGTCGACCAACTCGTCACATTGGCGCGTGCTCGATTCGCGGATGATATCGACGCGCAATTGGTGATGTTTAAATCCGTGCAGGAAGGGACAGCTGCGCGCGGTGCACAGTTGGGCGCGCCCGCTAAGGCGTGGGGCGAAAACCTCGCCACGGCTCTACTCAGTGTGTCAGCGGACGATGAATTGGAATGGCAGAATACGCCGATCGAAGGAATGAGGGACACGAAGAACCCGTGGTTTTTGCAAACACGAGAGTGTGCCGACGGCGCGAAGGCACGGTTCCTGTGCAGCCTGCCGACAGGCGGCGAGCACCTCACAGGTACGCTTCGTTCAAAGGCCTTTGCCGCGCCTGCTAAACTGACCTTTTACCTCGCCGGTCATGATGGCCCCCCGCAGGCGGGACCGCAGGGCAAAAATATAGTGCGACTGCGATCCGCTGATTCGAACGACGTGTTAAAGCAAGCGCCGCCACCGCGCAACGATACCGCGCAGAAGATTTCCTGGGAGTTGGGGGCGCACGCCGGCAAGCGCGTCTACTTCGAAGTGGTCGACACCGACACCGGCAGCGGTTACGCATGGCTGGCCGTCGGGCGAATCGAGCCACCGGCCGTTGCGATTCCGAAACACGACCCGAGCGAACTTGCGAAGCGCCGGCAGGCAGGCGCGGAACTCGTGCGAACGCTGCAAATCAAGCAATTGCAACCTCAACTACTCGCCCTTCTCAAAAAGCCAGAGCCCGAAACGCAGGCCGCCGCAGCTCAGGCCGTCGCTGCCTTGTCGAATAACGGCGAGCTGGCAGCCCTCGCCTCCGTCCTCGCCGAGCCAAATGCGCCGCAGGCCGCGCGCGACCGTGTGCTGTCAACGCTTGCAAACGCCAGCGGAGCCGACGCGCGCGCCGCACTTACGGACGTCATGCGCGTTTCACCACGGCGCGTGCAAGTCAAACTCGCGCAGGCGTTGGCGGGCAGCAGCGATGGCAGCCAGGCGCTCCTGGCGCTCGTAACGCAACGTGTCGCGCCGGCGTCGTTGCTGCAGGACCAGGCAGTGAAAGAAAGACTCATTGCCTCGGATTCGTCGCTGCGCTCGCGCATCGACGATCTCACGAAGGGCCTGACTCCCGCTGACGAAAAGGTGCAGAAGCTGATTGATCAGCGCCGCAGGGCGTTTAGCGCGAAAACGGCGCGCGTGGACAACGGCCAGCAGCTCTATGTCAAAAACTGCGTTGTCTGCCATCAAATCGACGGACAGGGTGGTCTCGTCGGTCCGCAACTTGATGGCATTGGCGGCAGAGGACTCGAACGATTGTGCGAAGACGTTCTCGATCCAAACCGCAGTGTCGACCACGCCTTCAGGACCACTCTCCTCGTGTTGAAGGATGATGACGTGATCTCCGGCCTCTTCCGCCGCGAAGAAGGAGAAACGCTTGTGCTCGCCGACAGCACCGGAAAGGAAGTGCGCGTCCAAAAGAAACAGGTGGCACAACGGCGCGAGTCCGACACCTCTCTCATGCCGGAAAATTTCGCCGAACTGCTCACAGCCGAGGAGTTCAACGACCTCATGGCATACCTGCTTTCGAAAAGCGGAGCCGCGAAACCAGAGTCGAAGGCGCAGAGGTAATTATTTAGCAGCGCCGCGGGCTTCAGGTGTGACGCTAATGCGAACCGGCTTGCCCTCTCGCTGCACAACGACCTCCACGGGCTGGCCGATCTTCACCGCGTCGAGCGCGTAAGTGTAGTCGTAAATATTCTTAATTTTCTGGCCTGCGAATTCGACAATGACATCCCCGCCTTTCAGGCCCGCCTTCTCCGCAGGGCTGCCACCGCGCACACCCGAAAGTTTCACGCCTGCCGCCTCCGTTGCGTAGTCCGGGATCGTGCCTAAATAGGCCCGCAAGTTTTCGCGGCTGCCCAAAGGAGCGTCGCTGCGTGCGATTTTGACGTAAGCCGGGCTGACCTTCGCCTGAACGAGCTCATCAATCAATCGCCTGGAAAAGACGGTGATCCGTTCCAATCCGGTGTAATCGATCTTCGCCGGATCGTCGGTGGGGCGGTGATAATCATCGTGACTTCCCGTGAAGAAACTCAGCACCGGCACACCTCGCGGATAGAACGCGGTCACATCCGTCGGCAAATAAGGGTCATCCTGCAAAACAAGGTTAAAACCCGCAGCGATGTTCAGCTTTTCCATCAGCCGCCGCCATTCACCCGCGGAGCCAAGTCCCTGCACCATCAGTTTGTTTTCCCGCAAGCGCCCCACCATGTCGAAGTTGATATAAGCGATGATGTTGCTGAGCGGGACCGGCGGGTGTTCCGCGAAATGTGACGAACCGATCAGGCCCACCTCTTCTCCGGACCAAAAGGCAAATATCAGCCCGTGGGCAAGGCTGTTGCGGTCGCGCGCAAATGCCGCCGCGAGTTCCATCACGGCGGCGACTCCCGACGCGTTGTCGTCAGCGCCATTGTGGATCGCATGTTCCTCGCCCGAACGGCCCATCGCTCCGGTTTCGCCGTGGCCGAGGTGATCGTAATGCGCGCCGATGACGATGGATTTTCCCGAGCGGCCGGGAAGCATGCCAAGCACGTTACGATCGGTTTGGCGGATCTGCTCGACGGCGGCTGAGACACGCGCCGTCACGTTCGAGATTTCAAACGAGCCCTCAGCGTGGGGATTTTCGGAGTCCAGCGCCGTTTGCAAATCCTTCAAGCTCTTGCCGCCCGGCGCGAGCAACGCCGCCGCGACATTACTGCTCACCGACATTGCAAGAATCCCCGAACCGGCAAGGCTGCTGTCAAACGTGAGGCCGATCAACTCCCCGGCGTTCGGCGAACTGGGCCCGGTGACGAACAGAATCGCCTTCGCTCCGCGCTCCCGCGCATTCATCGCTTTGTAACGCAACCCGGCGTAACGATTGAGTTCCTGACGTCGCTTTGAGTCCACCGCTTCCGGCACGTAGCGCAACGCCAGGACGATCTTGTTGCTGACATTGAGGCCCGCATACGAGTCATAACCCTCTTTGCCGGGAACCACGAGGCCGTAACCAGCAAACACAACGGGGCCTTCAACGGTGCCGTTGGCGGTGAATGAGAGCGGACGAAAGTCCTTCTCCACGCGAAACGTCTGCGCAGTCGATCCCATGCGGATTTCAAGACGGTTATCGTTCGTCAACACCTTCACCCCCGACGTAAACTGAAACGGTTGAAACCAGTCGTTGCCCACAGGCTTTAACCCGATGCGCTTTAACTCCTCAGCGATAAATTCCGCCGCCATTCGCGCGCCAGGCGTGCCAGTCATTCTTCCCTCCAACTCGTCTGCGGCCAAAAACTCGACCTGGCCGCGCAAATCCGCTTCACGGATCTCTGACGCAAAGCTTGCCGGTCGGGCCGGCACACTTGAATGCCTGGCGGTATCTCGTGGAGTGGTCGTTCCACCCTGCAATGCCGCCAGCGCCGCTTCGTGGTTCCAATCGCCAATGAACAACTGCGACTTTCCGTCTGCCGTGCGACCCGAAGTCCAGCACAGCTTCTTCCCGTCGGGCGAAAACACAGGCAGGCCGTCGAAGCCATCCGTGAACGTCACGCGCACCGGCGCGTTTCGTCCCTCGGCATCGACAATGTGCAACTCGAAATTTGAAAACCCCAGCTTGTTGGATGTGAAAATGAGATACTTGCCGGACGGATGATAATACGGCGCCCACGACATCGACTCGAACCTCGTCACTTGCCGGACATCGCTGCCGTCCGTTGCCATCGTGAATACGTCTGCGATCGCGCCGCTCTCATCGAAGCGCCGCCACACAATGCGTTTTCCATCGGGCGAAAAGAACGGACCGCCATCGTAACCCGGCGCTTGCGTGAGCCGCTTTTGGTCGGAGCCATCGGCGTTCATGATGTAGATTTCGCCAAAGTAAGAAGGATCTGCTTCGAAACGTTTTCTTTCACTCTCAGACAGTCGATTCGTTGGATACGCATCCCGAATTGAGCAGAAGACAATCTTTCTCCCATCGGGAGAATACGCGCCTTCGGCGTCGTATCCCTTGGTGCGCGTCAGTTGCCGAACGCTCGATCCATCGCGGCGCGCCGCAAAAATCTCCATGTGCTCGTCGTAATCCCAGGAATACCTTCGCTGCTTGCCAGAGGCGCGAAACTCAAGTTCCGCTTTCTGTTTTGCGGCAGCTTCAGGATCGAGGTGGGTGGAGGCGAACAAAACTTCATCGCTCCCGGGACGGAAGAACGCGCACGTGGTTTTTCCTGTGCCGGGCGAAACGCGGTGAACATTGCCGGACTCAAAATTCAACACGTAGATTTGATAAAACGGGTTCTCGGACTCGCGCTCGCTTTGAAAGATCAATGCTTTGCCGTCCCGCGAAAAATAGCCTTCGCCGCTCCGCTTCCCCTCGAAAATGAGCTGGCGCACGTTGCTCAGGAAATTCGACTCTGCGAAGTTCGCAGCGGCCCTCGCCGTGAAGCTCCATAAAGCGAGACATAACATCAGCAGTTTCCGTGGCATACTTCTTTCATCTTTTGCCAGCTTGGAGCCCAGGGTAAAGAAGTTCTGAAAGCTTTTCGCCTGCAAGCCCGAGTTGCTCCTCGTTCATCCAGCGTCAGTAGACGCGCCCTTCCGCCAGCCGGTCAAGCGTACTTCGGCAACTCCACCCAAAATGTGCTGCCTTCTCCCACGGTCGAGTGCACTCCCACCTTCGCGTGCATGCGCTGCGCGGCTTTTTGCACGATCGCCAGCCCGATCCCCGTTCCAGGATAACGCTCCGTTCCGTGCAATCGTTCAAACACCCGAAACACCTTGTCCTGATACTTCGGATCGATGCCGATGCCATTATCCTTTACTGACAACCGCACCATGCCGTCGTATTCCTCGGCGCACACTCGCACTTTTGGCGTTGCGCCCGGCGCCACAAACTTCAACGAATTGGTCACCAGGTTGCTCACGATTGCTTCCAACGCCACCGAATTTGCCAGCACCGGCGCCGCGCTCGCGTCCACCTCCACCTCGGCGTGTTTCGCATCGATCTCCTGCTGCAACGCTCCCAGCACCCGTTTCACCGGCGCCTCCAGTTCCACTTTGTCCAGCGGCATCACCGCATGGCAAAGCCGCCCATATTCGAGCAGGTCGCGAATCAGTTCGTCCATTCGGCTCGCCGCTTCCGAGATGCGCCGCGCGTACTCCTGGCCCGTCTCGTCAAAATGCTCCCCGTACTCTTTTAACAGGATGGAAGTAAACCCGTGCATCGCGCGGAGCGGCGCGCGCAGGTCGTGCGCCACGTGGTACAAAACCCCTTCCAGCGAAGCTATACTTTGCTCCAGATGCGCCGTGCGGTCCGCCACCACCCGCTCCAGGTTTGTCGCGTGCGCAGTGAGTTGTTCGTTCGCGCGGCGTGCGGCGTCCTCGGCCCGCCGCCGCTCGGTGATATCGATCCCCATGCCCACCAGGCACTTTCCCCGTTCCAGTTCCACCCGCCGGCCCGTGAAGTAGTACGGCACGCGTTGCCCATCTTTGCGCAACACGTGCCCTTCGAGGCTCGAGTGCCCTGACCGCATCACTTCCTCTATCCGCGCTGCAAACAGTTCGCGCTCCTCTTCGGGAACGAATGCCGCCCCGTCCATCGTCGTCCTGACTTCCTCCGCGGAAAACCCCGTGACTTCCTCAAACATTCTGTTCCAGTAGATGAAGCGCCCCGCTTCATCGAATACGTAAAAAATGCCTGGCACGCTCTGCACGATCGCATCCGTAAATTCTTTCTCTTTGCGCAATCTTTCCTCGGCTTCGCGTCGCTGCGTAATGTCCCGCCGGACGCTGATCAGCCCGTGCACGTGCCCGAACTCATCACGAATCGCTCGCGTGGTCCCGGTCACGTATCGGCGCTCGCCCCCCTTCGTCACCAGCCAGCGCTCATCTTCCACGCGCCCCGTTTCAAGGCCCTGCGCGATTTGCTTTTCCGGCAAACGCGCCGCCCGTTCCTCCTCCGTGAACAGAACGGCAAAGTTGCGTCCCACGAATTCACCCGCCGCTTAGCCGTAAAGCTGCTCCGCTCCGCTGTTTGCGTTCAGGATGGCTCCGTTCGTGTCCAGCATCAGGATCGCGTAATCCCGCGCGCTCTCGGCTACCAGTCGCAGCCGCTCTTCGCTTTCCCGCTGCGCCTCGCGCGATCGCTTCAGCCGCCGCGCCGTTTGTTCCGCGGCTTGCCGCGCCCGCGCTTCCCCACTGGTGAAGTAAAACAACAAAAACGTCACCAGCGTTCCCGAGAGAAAGGTCAGCAGTGGAATCCGCCCGCCGTGCGCCCGCGCCTCGAATGCAGGCTGCGACTCAAATCGCAATGTCCACGTGCGGCCCGCTACGTCGATCTTTCGAGTGCTCTTGAACCTGCCTCCATCCTTCCCGCCGCCTTGCTCATGCAGCAACCGACTGTCCCCATAACCGGCGGAATCGTACACTCTCAGCTTGAATACGTTTTGGCTCGCTCCAAGAACTTCGCGGAACAGATCGTTCGCGCGAAACGGACTGTAGGCAAATCCCGCGATCGCCGCGCGCCGTTCCGCGATGGTCGTCGGCACGTCGCCCTCCCGATACACGGGTACATAAATGAGAAAACCCCCGGGCTCCGACCTTTCCACCTCCCGCACCAGCGTCACCGGCGCCGACGCTGCAGCTCTCCCACTGTCGCGGGCCGCTTCCATCGCCGTACGCCGCGTCGGGTCGCTGTACATGTCGTAACCGATTGCCCCGCGGTTGCGCGCATCGGACGGCTCCAGAAACAGAATCGGAAAATACTCTTCGCGCGACCCCTCTGGCCATACTTTGAAATTGGCATGCCCCTGCTCCCGCATTCGCGCAATCAACCCTTCCTCCTCCCCAGGGCGAACGCGGGCGGCGTAACCGATGCCCTGAACCCCTGGGTAATCCGCGCTCACGCGCAACCGCGCCACGAAGGCCCGAAACTCCCCAGCTGTCACTTGCCGCTGCACCGCGAACAATCCGCTGCAACCCCGCAGCAGCGCCACATAAGAGTCGATCCGCGCGCGCACATCTTCCGCCGATTCGCTGACGGCGTCCGTGAACTCCGCCTGTGTTTTGGCCTCGAAATAATTGACTGCGAACCATGTCGCCGCTGCCGTGGTTGCCAACCCAACCAGCAATGTGAGGAGCGGGACCCATGAACGACTCATGCGCCGGGAACCTGGTTTAACGTGAGCCAAAAACGGTCGATCATCTTCACCAACTCCACCAGCCCGCTGAAGCTCACCGGCTTCAACAGGTAGGAACTCGCCCCCAGGTCATACGCCCGTTTCATATCCATCTGGCTCTTCGATCGGCTTATCGCCACCACGGGCAGATACCGCAACCTCGCGTCGTGGCGTATCCATGACAGCGCCTCGTAACCTTCGCTCCGGTCCAGGTCCAGGTCCACCATCACCAGCGCCGGCATCGGATGACGCTCACGGTGGCCGTAGTCCCCCGTGCCGCTGAGATACCTCACGGCCTCGTCTGCTGAATTGACCGACTCGCATCGAAACGTCACCTTTGCCCGCTCGCAGGCTCGTTTCAGCGTGCACGGCTCATCCGGCTGGTTTGCGGCTCTCAAAATCCCCAGCACGGTACGACTCATCTTCTTGGGTCTGCTTGCCAAACATACGGCAAAGCGGCGCCTTGCCGGCTTCTGTTCAAAGCGGACCTTCCCTGAACTTAAGAGCGCCCAACCCGATCGTGTAGTGGGTCGATTACCTTACCGCGCGTTGGAAGAGGACTTCTTTTTAGGGGGCCCTTGCGGACTAACCACCGTATCCAATTTCTTCTTCAAATCGTCCAGATCCTTGCGCAGGTCGCGGTTCTCTTTTTGCAGGTTCAACACTTCGGTCCGCAGTGTTCCCAGTTCGGCTGACGCGGGCCGGTTTTCGCGTAATGCCGTCAGCGCCCTTTCCGCCGCGGTCCGCTCCGGCCCTTCCACCGTGCTCGCCGCGAAAGGTTCCAGCACTGCGATTGCCTTCGTATCGTTCAACGTCCCGAGCGCCCCCAGCACCGCCACCTGCACGCGCTGTTTTTTATGATTCACCTTGCTCACGAGAAATTCGCGCACCGCTGTCTTGTCCTGCTGGTGGCGACCCAACTGCGCCAACGTGTCCAATCCTCGCGCGAAACCGCCGCTCGTAAACTCGGATTCACGCTCCTTCAACACCGCCAGCAGCGGTTCCACATACTTCGCATCGCCCGTCGCGCGAAGGCCGTTCACCGCTCCATCGCCCAGCACGTTCTTATACGAATCCGACGTCAAAAATTCCCGCAACACATCGCCCGCTTCGGGCTTCGGGTAAGCGCCCACGATCCTCAACGCCTGCGCCCGCAAATCCGGGTTCTTTTCTTCCTTCGCCACCTTCAGCGCGTGCTCATAGGTTCGCTCACGATAAAACGTCGCGATATCCGTCAGCACTTGCTGCCGTGCCCGCGCATCCTCCTGCCGGGCTGACGCCAGCAGCGCCTCGTACGCCTCATCAGTATTGATCGCCTGCAACGCCTTCGACGCAGCCATTCGCACGCCGTAAAATGCGTCGTTGTTCAACACGTCCTTCAGCTTCGCGACCGCGCCGCGTTCCTTTTTCGATCCAAGCTGTTCGGCAGCAATCAATCGCCCGATCATGTCCGCTTTGTCCACCAACTGCGCGTAGAGCATCGACGTTGATGGCGAAAACGTAATCTTCGCCAGCACCGTCAACTCGGGATCGATCCGCACCACTTCCGGTGCTTCGGACAGCGGAAAATAAAAATCTTCCGCCTTCTCCTTCACCGTGATCTGCCGGTCCACTGCCCCGGACTTTGTCTTGAACCGAATCGTCAGTGGAAAGTTGAACAGCAGCACGTCTTCGCTGAGCTTCTGCTTTTGCTCAATCGTTACCTTCGCGATCTTCCCCTTCTCATCCCACGAATAACTCACCGCCAAATCCGGCTGCGCCGCGTGATAAACCCATTGATCGAAAAACTGGTCGAACGACCTCCCCGAAAATTCCTGGACCACCGCGTTCAAGTCCTCCGTCACAGCCGTCCCATACTGGTGCCGCTCCACGTAAGTCTTGATGCACTTGCGATAAAGGTCCTCGCCCAGTTGGCTGCGCAGCATGTGCAAAACCCACGCCCCCTTCGGATACACCTGATAACCGAACTGCTGCTCCGGCTCGTTGTAGTCGCGCCGCACGACCGCGTTCGTCTGGTCCGCCTGGCCGATGATGCCCTTCCCGCTCGAATACAAATCATACAAAAACGAATCCCGCCCTCGGCGATGCCGGTCATAAAGCAGGTCGTAATAGCTGGCGAAACCTTCATTCAGCCACACGTGCGCCCAGTCCTTGCATGTCACCAAATCCCCAAACCACTGGTGCGCCAGTTCGTGCGCTACCAATCCCTGGCTGCTTCGCAGCGTCTCGAACTCCGGCGTGTGCAACGTCCGCTCATTCAGCGTCGTCAACGTCGTGTTCTCCATCCCGCCCCAACCAAAATCACCCACGCACACCTGGTCGTACTTCGCCCACGGATACGGCACGCCGATCTCCTTTTCGAAAAACTCCATCATGTCCTTTGTCCCCTCGAACGAATACTTCGCTTGCTCGATTTCCGAAGGCGTCGTGTAGAACGCGAGTGGAATGTCCCGATACCTGTCCTCCACTTTCCTGAAGTAACCCGCCACAAGGCAAATCAGGTAATTCACGTGCGGCTTGTCCTGCAACCATCGCACTGCCACGAGGTCCGACCCCGCCTGCTTCTCTTCCGAAATCCGTTTCCCATTCGAAAGCACCACCATGTCCGACGGCACCCGGCACGTCACTTCCGATGTGAACTTCTCGTTCGGCGAATCAAAACACGGATACCAATGCCGCGCCTCGATTGGTTCGCCCTGCGTCCAGATGTGCGTGTCCGTCGCCTTGTAGCCCATCTCCGGCGTGCGAAAATAAAGCCCTTTGCGCGGCGTCGCCGAATATTTCACAGTCACCGTCGCTTCCCTGTCCACCGGGATCGCCTCGCCGAAGGTGACAAGGATCTGTTTGTCCGTCGCCTGGTATGCCGCGATCTTCTCGGATGACGTCACCGTCTCTACCGCCAGTTCCACCGCGTCGAGCTTCAACTGCTCCAGCGGTTTGGCGATCGGTTTGAATCGGATCGTCGCCTGACCCGCCACGCTGCGCGCCTTGAAATCCGGCGTGACGTCCAGCGCCAGATGCAACAGGTCAAACTCCCGGTCCGGGGCATACTTGCGATACGACGAAGAATCGGCAGGCGCGAGCATCGCGTGACCGCGCCCACATTGGACTTGCTCAAATGCGACCCCGGAAATTCCGGCGCAAAACAGAATCGTTGCGAGAAAGGTTGCTCGTTTCATCGAATGTGTCGCCTGTCTTACACCCGCAGGCCCTTCGATGCACGCCTTTCCTGCTCACGCGAGTTCCTCCCACCTTACCTCGTAAATCTTCACCGCTTCCCGAATACCCCGCACGGCCGCCGGCGGCAATTCCACACACAGAGCTGCCAGCTCCGGCGCCTGCTTCGTCAACCACCGAAACGTGCTCTCCCCAATCAAAATGCGGCTCCCCTCGGCCAGTTTTTCCAATCGGCTCGCCACGTTTACGTCCCGCCCGAAAATCGTGTAATTTTGCGCATCCTGCGATCCCATCAACCCCGCATCCACCGTGCCCGTATTGATGCCGATCCCCACCGAAAGCACTTCCAGCAACCGTAGTCGCGAGGGCGCCTGGCCCAGAGCCGCCCGCTCGAAACTCGCCCGCTCGCGCCGTGCGTTCTCCTGCCGCCGCGCTTCATTAAGCCGTTTGATCGCCCTTTGCGCTTCCATCGCGCTCTGCACGCAGCCCACGGCGTGATTATCGCTGTCGGTCGGCGCGCCCCAAAACGCCATCACGCAATCCCCGATGTATTTATCCAGCGTGCCGCCGTTCTTCTTGATCGTGTCGGCAATCGCGCTCAAGTACTGATTCACCGTCCCCACCACTTCCTCGGATTCCCCGTCGAAAACCTTTTGCGCCTCTGCGCCTTCGATGCTTTCCCGCTCCACGATCTGTTCGGCCCGTTCGTGGCTCTTATCTGTCATCTCCGTAAATCCGCGAATGTCCGCAAACATCACGGTCACGCAGCGCCGCTTCCCGACCAGCGCCAGGTTTGGCGCTTTCAACAACTCTTCCACCACGCTGGGAGACACGACGCGCGAAAACACTTCTCTCACTCGCCGTTTTTCACTCTGCTCAAACAACGCCTGGTACGTAACGAGCGCCGCGTAACACAGCGCCAGCGCGATCAACGGCATCACCAGCGGTACCCAACAACGCGCGAAAATAAACGCCGCGGCCGCGCTCGATATATACACCGCCGCCAGCATCGCCGCCGTCAACGCCGCTCGTTGCGGAGACAGCTTGCACGTGAAGACGCTTCCCGCCGCGCCCCAAACCGCTATCAGCATCAACTCGGCCCACAGGGGCATCGTGCGCACAAACCGGTTCGTGATCACCGAGTTCATCAGGTTCCAATGGCTGCTCGTCAGGAACGTGCCCCTGTCGAGCGGCGTCGAGCCCCGGTCGCTCAGTTCGTTGCCCTGCGCGGTTGATCCCACAATCACCAGCTTGCCTTTGAATCGCGCCGGGATATTTGTCCCAAGCTCGCGCAGCAGTCCTCGGTCGATCACACTCTCGAATGCCTCCTGGGTCAGGCGCGGATCGTTCAAGCTCATCGTCCAGTCAATCAGCAAACGTCCCTCGCCATCCACCGGCAACACTCGCGTCGCTCCATTTGCGGCCAATAGCGTAATGCGCCCCCGCTCCAAATCGACTTTGGCCTTCGACGGGTCTGCCCCCAATTCCATCGCCGCAAGCACAATCCCCAAATGCCACACGCGCACGTCTTCGTACGCGCGTGCAAGGCGCACGAACCCTCCCGGTGGTTTGCGGCCAGCCAATTCGTAAGGATTGAACAAGCCGTCCTCGGTCAGGCTCACACGATTGGTCTTTGTCCCTTGTATGAAAACCAGTTCGTTTGATGACACCTGCGCCTTCTCCATGTCCCATCCGTTTAATTGCGCCTGTTTGAGTATCTCCGCGTGCCATATTCGATGGTCGAGAAACGCCCTCACTCGCCGCAGCACGCCGTCGGCGTCGGGCCGCGTGGAGATGTGCCCCATGGACAACGCTGCCGCGCGGAATACCGGGTGGGGCATCACCTCCGGCGTCGCGCCCAGGACAACGTTTCCCGCTTGTGCCATCGCGTTGGTGAAATAAGCGTCGGACGAAACCACGGTGGCGTCGCGCAGCTTTGTCTTGTGATCGGGCCTCAATTCGCCGAACAAAATATCCAGCCCGATCGCCTTCGCGCCTTGAGCCGAGAGTTCCTGCACCAGGCGGCCATATATGTGGCGAGGCCAATAGAGCCCGAAATGGAAGTCCGGGCCGAGGTCCCCGCGGCTAAATACGTCGATGGCCTCGTCACCTATGAAAACGAAGCCGAAATTCGTCCCCGTTGCCGCCTGCACCCGGCTGGCCTGCCGCATTCGCCAGTCGTAGGTGATCCACTCAATGCGCTTCAGAAAGTCCAGCCTCGGCACATGCCGCGATGCAAGTTCCATCCCGAGCACGATCGCGACCGCGGCGCTGCCAATGAGAAACGGGGGGGACGTCAACCAGCGTCGAACCAAGCCCCCGAAAAACGCAGAACCCGGAGCACCTTCTGGTTGCTCCGGGCTCTTTGAAAAACTCAACGGAAAACCTATTGCGGCCTCTGGGGGGTGGCGATAATCACAGGCGAGATAAACGGATCGGGCTGCGGCGGCACGATTGGCTCGCCACGCACGCTGAGGTATCCGCCAGGACCAAACTGGTTGCGCACTTCCACCACCAGATCTTCAGGCGCCGGCTTCACGCCTTCCAGCGGCGAAAAATAGACCGCAGGCGGGCCAACCAGAGTGTATGGTGTCGGCTGCCCCTGGGGCGGGACGTAGACGAATACGACTGTGCCGTCCAACACCACGGTGTAGCCGGTCGAACTGATGCGATAGCGCGTGCCACGGATTCCAGCGACGCCATTGGGCACCTTGACTTCGTATTTTGATGCGGCCGAGAGTTTGCCCACGTTCCCAAGGATCGTGCCTTCGGGAAGGTTCAGTTGGACTTCGACGACGGTGTCGGCGCCGGTATCGGTCAGCGTAAGTTTATCGAGGCCCAGGGTTGTGTTTTCTGTCAACCGGACGACCCCGGCGCTGTTGCCGAGGAAAAGATCGACCATCGAGCCGGCGGAGGTTTTCACCACGCTTCCAGCAGGGAGAATCGTGCCAACTTTGAGCGGCTGTGCAGGACCCCCCGCCACGGTATAGGTGGCCTGGCCTTTGACGGCTCGCACTTCGGCCTTGCTCGGCTGTGTTTGAGCCTGGGTGAGAAAAGAGAAGGCTAAAACCCCGGCAACCACTGCCGCCAGTTTAAGCACTTGGCTGTGAGTAGATTTCATAGTTGTTACGCTTCCGAGTTTGATTCACCGAAATTTAGAGGTTCCGGCTCACTTGTCAACCGTATATTCTGCCCGGTTCCCCTGCCACACAAAAATACGGAAATTTCCGAGCATTTCGGCGGCCAACACCCCTTAGACCGGCCTCCCTGCAATTCATTTAATCTTTTCTTAATGCTGCCTCAATTCGGGACGGATTAGGGTTGAGTGGCCCCCTCTTGTTTGCGGCGTTCGGCAATAAAGATATAGGACCATGCGACGACGTTCCCACGGTCACTTTTCATTTTGAGGGACTCGTGCATCCATTCGAGGACTTTTGGCCAGTCGGCAAATTGGGCGTAGTGCCATCCCATGTGGGCGCGAGTGTAGTAGCTGTTGGGGTCGAGTTTGAGGGCGCGTTGAAACCAGGGCGAAGCCTGGTCGTGGTTTCCAAGCCAGTGAAGGCACATGGCGTATCGCATGGGTGGGTAGGGGTCGTAGGGGTTGAGTTCCATGGCTCGTTGAAACCATTGCATGGCGTTTGTGGTGAGGGTCTGGTGGCCTTCGAGGCCCTGCCACGCGTGGAGGCGGTAGTGTTCTCCAATGTTGTAGGCGGCCTCGAAGTTGGTGGGTCTGAGGGCGAAGGCTTTTTGGTAGGCGTCGGTTTGGGCCGTGGAGCCAGGGCGGAGGTTTTCCGCAGCGACGAGCCATCGGAGTTCGTGGGTTCGGTGCCAGGTTGTGTAGGCAAGGACCACTAGCGTGGTGGCCAATATGAGGAGGACGGGGATGCGCAGGGGCCATCGGACGGTGTGCCAGTATGCTTCCGTCGCGAAGCGAAAGTGGCCAGCCACCAGCGCCAGCAGGGTCACGGCCAGGATAGCGTTGGCCGGGACGTGCATGTTGAAGTCGACGAAGGAGTGGACGAGGATGGCAAATAAGCCCAGCGATCCGCCGAGGACAAAGGCGGAGCGGTTGCTTCGTTTCGTCAAGAGATCGTTCTGGGCGCGCTGCACGTACTTCCAACTGCGAAAGACGCCCCACCAAAAGAAGGCCCACGCGCCGGCGACAAGGAGGGCGCCGATGACGCCCCAGTCGACAAGGGTGTTGAGGTAATCGTTGTGGACGCGGTCGGGACGGCCCTGGACGTAGGAGCTTTCGGGGCGATAGGCGCGAAAGCGATAGTCGAAGTGGGCAGGGCCGACGCCGGTCCAGGGATGGTCCTGCCACATGTTGAGGGCGGCGGTCCAAATGTATTTTCTGGTGTTTTGTTCGAGGGTGAGGTTGGCGAGGGCTTCTTTGCGATTTTTGGAAAGGTCAGCACGCTTAAAGGCCAAAAGGCCGGCTGCCAGGAGGAGGATGAGGATGGCCAGGACGGGGAGTTTGTAACGCTGGCGCCGAAACAAAAAGCCCAGCAGAACCAGTAGGGACATGCCCGTGGCTATCCATGCACCGCGGGAGACGGTGACGGCGATGCCGGCGATGATGACGAGGGAGGCGTAGCCCAGGAGTATTCTTTGGAGCGGGCTGAAGCGTCCCGTGAGTGTGTAGGCGATGCCCAGGGGGAGAAGCATTTCAAGGTAGCCGCCCAGGTGGTTTGGGCAAATATAGGTGCCGGAAGCGCGGCCCTCGTATCCGGGGGGACGAATGAAATGCCAGACGCGCTCGGAGCCGGTAATGAATTGGCAGACGGCATAGGCGGCAATGGCCATCGCTACTACGATGATGACGGTGGCGACAATGGTGGTGGTCTCCTGGCGGTGGAGGTTGTTGAGTATGGCAAAGAAGAGAAAGCCGTAGAGGAGCACTCTTAGTGTTTCCTGGCGGGCGACGTATTCGAGGTCGGCGGTGAGGTATCGCGCCACCGCGTAACCCATGAACAACAGCACCGCCCAGCACATCGGCGGCCACAGCAACCGATGCCGGGGGTTGATGCAAAAGCGCACCACCCACACGACCAGCGCTGCTACCGCAAGCCACTGCACGACCAGGAAATCCTGTGGACGCACCGCGCCCGTCGCCAGTGGAGAGTAAATTAGAATTGCGAGGACGACTCCGAGAACGCCGCGTTCACACCACAGGTCAATTCGGTCGCGGGCATTGGCCCACCATGAGGTTGCCTCCTCTTGCCGCTCGCCGACAGGCTCTCCCATGATGTTCCCGACCGCGCTCAGCTTAGGAACTCCCGTGGGTCAGTGATCTTGCCGGTCAAGGCGCTCGCGGCGACGGTCATCGGCGAGGCGAGGAAGACTTGCGATTCCTTGTGGCCCATCCGGCCGGGAAAGTTCCGGTTCGTCGCGCTGATGCATTTCATCGGCGTGTTCATCCGGCCAAACGTGTCCACGGGCCCACCCAGGCACGCCGCGCAGCCGGCGTTCTCCGTCATCTGCACGCCCGCGTCGACCAGGATTTCCCAAATTGTCTTTTCCCCCCAGCGCGCGGTCTGTAAGTCATGCACGATCTCCGGCGTCGCCGGCACGCCAAACGTGTCGATGGCCACGCGCTTGTTCCGCAACACGCGCGCGAACTCCAAAAAGTCGCTCGTCTTCCCTCCCGTGCATGACCCGATGTACGCGCGATCCAGTTTGATGTGCGCCAATTCTTTCGCGCGTTTGCGCTGGCCGGGATCGGGATGGCACGCCACCGTCGGTTCGAGCTTCGAGAGGTCAACGGTTAAATCGTAAACAAACTTTTCGTTCTTGTCCCGCTCCACGGGATCGTAGGTCGCCTTCGTGCCGTTCAACTTGCACCGATAATCCACGAACGCCTTCGTTTGCGCGTCGAATTCGAAAATCCCGTTCTTCCCTCCAGCCTCGATCGCCATGTTCGCGATCGTCACCCGATCATCGATCGAAAGGCCCGGCACGCCTGCTCCATCAAATTGCATCGCGCGATACGTGGCGCCATCGAACCCAATCTCCCCAATGCAATGGAGAATCACGTCCTTCGCCATCACGCCCGGCTGCAGGTGCCCTTCGAGCCGGAAATGCATCGTCTCCGGCACTTTGAGCAACAGCTTGCCCGTGCCCATCACGAACCCGGCGTCCGTGTTGCCGATGCCCGTCGCAAACTCATTGAACGCCCCCGCCATGCACGTGTGCGAATCCGTCCCGAAAAGAATCTCTCCGGGCCGCGTGTGGCCCTTTTGCGGCAGCGCCGTATGACACACTCCCGCGTAATGCGACCCATACTGCCGTTTGAGGTTGCCCCTCTTCGGATCAAACACCCAATGCCCGTCCGGGTCATCGATCACGTCATAAAAGTAGGGCAGCCCTTGCTCCTTCACGAAGTCGCGCAGGATATCGACGTTGCGGTTGCTCTTCGAATCCGCCGTGAAAATGTAATGGTCGGGAATGATCACCACGCGACTTCGGTCCCACACTTTCGCGCTTTTGCCGAACTCGCGCTTGAACACGCCGATCGTGCCCGGCCCGCACACGTCGTGCGTCATCAGGATGTCGGCCTTCACCCAGATGTTATCACCCGCCTGCACCTGGGCCTTGCCCGCGGCGCGCGCGAGTATCTTCTCCGTCAACGTCATACAAAGACCAACCTACCTGACCCCGCACCCCATCGCAAGCTATGTAGAGCAGTTGATCTTACCGATCACCTTTGTCGCAGGCGAGGTCACAGTCTCTAACAGCGTCGCAACCCCTCCGCCGCCCGTGGCCGCCGCATCAAACCAGTGTCAAACTCCCCTTCCCGCTTTCCCACCCGCACTTTTCACGCTTCGTCAATCCGTTGGTGCTTCTCCGGTGCCTGGTATTTTTTTGCTGCTTACTGAATACGGAATACTGATTACTTGATGCCACCTCTTACTCCACCTTCACCTTCTCCAACTTCTCCATCGCCGACCTCACCGCCTCCAACCCCTGCAACATCGCCGCGCGCACCTCGTTCGTCGGCGGGTTTGCGGGATCATTGATCAACGTGCTCATCCGTTCCAGAAGTGCGGGCGTCTTCTTCTGCAAACTCGCCATCTGCTTTTCCCACCCAAGCTTCTTGTTCGCGCACTTCAGCAAATCCGTCAGATAGGCGATGTCTTCCTGCGTCGTCCTTCGCCCCTTGTGCCTCTCGTTTACCTGCTCCAGCTCCACCTTCAACTCCGAAATCGTCTTCTCGCAACGCTCGATGCTCTTCACCAGCGCATCGATCTCCCCGATTACCTGCCGCTGCTCCAGCGCCGCCTTCTCCGCCAGCTTATACTTGTTCGACATAGCCCCATTGTAGCCACCGAGGTAACGAGGCGCACTTCCCCATCGTAACCTCCCGTCCTCGATCTTCGCGGAGGGTCCTGGAGCTGCGTGCACTCCCGTGTCGCTTTGGAATCCGCAACCGTCCCTGCGCCAAAACGTCCCTCAATGAATACGCCCCCTCCCTCCAGCGTCCGTTTCTAACTGGGTTTTCGCCTGGAATGGATTGCTTTGTCCACGCGGTTCGGGCGAAACTAAAAAATTCGCGAATGAGATTCTTTATTGCACTGGTGGTCGTTGCGGCGCTTGCTGGCGGCGGCTATTTCGTCTGGTCCAAGGTGCCGCGCGCCGACGCGCGGGACAACTCCAGCATCAAGACCGCCGTGGTCGAAGCGCGCGACATTTCCTTCGCCGTCAACGCCGCCGGCGACATCGGCCCAGCTGACCAGGTTTCCGTCCGCCCCGAAGTCAACGGCCGCATCGCTGAGCTCCCCGTCGATATCGGCGATAAGGTCCGCAAGAACGACCTTCTTTGCCGGCTCGACGACAAGGATTTGCAGATCGAGCGCCTGACCCGCCTGGCCGAAATCGACGGCGCGAAAGTGCAGTTGACGAAAGCCAAACGGAATTACCTTCGCTCTCAGGAATTGTTCGAAGACGACCTCGTCTCGAAAGAAGTTTTCGAAGACGCCCGCACCGACTTCGAACTCGCCAGCAATGTCCTCTCCCGCGCCGACTCCTCCCTGCAGTTGCTCGACGACCGCCTCTCGAAAACCAAAATCCTCGCGCCGTTCGATTGCACCATTCTCATCCGCCCGGTATCCATTGGCCAGGCCGTCTCCGGCTCCGGCGGATTCAACAGCGGCACCGAGATCATGACCATCGCCAATCTCAACGACATGATCATAACGGCCCATATCAACCAGGCCGATGTGATCCGGCTTCAAACCGGCCAGGAAGTTGACATCCAGGTTGAGTCGGTCCCCGGTTTGAAGATGAAGGGCCGCATGGAACGCATCGCGCCGCAGGCGATTTTGAAAAACGGCATTAAAGGTTTCACCGCGCGCGTCCAGATCACGAACATCGATCGGCGCATTCGCCCGGGCATGACTGCTCTTCTCGTCATCCCCGTTGCGACTGCCGAGAACGTCCTCGCCGTTCCCCTCGCCGCCATTCACAGCGACCGCGGCGACCGCTTCGTTTACGTCAAACAAGGCGACCGCTTTGTGCCGCGGCCCGTCGTCATCGGCATCACCGATTACATAAATGCCGAGGTCCAGCAGGGTCTCGCCGAGGGCGATGTCGTTGCGCTCGAGCAGATCACGAACGACGAGATCGCCAAGATTCGCGAGGCGGGAGCAACTCGACCTGCCGCCAATCGCAACGGTGAAACTGCTCCTGCCAAACCTTCGGCCCCGCCGCCCGCGACCACTCCTCGTCCCGCCACCACGCAAAACGGCACTCCCAATCGCGCCGCCGGTTCCTGAAGTATGGCGTTGGTCGAGGTCCGCAACATCAGCAAGATTTATCACCTCGGCGGCGAGGAAATCCGCGCGCTGGATGACGTCTCGCTCGACATCGAGCTCGGCGAGTTCATCTCGATCATCGGCCCGTCCGGCAGCGGCAAATCGACCCTGATGCACATTCTGGGCTGCCTCGACTCGCCCAGCAAAGGCAGCTTCACCCTGGACGGCACAGCCATCCAGGGCGCGAGCGGCGCGCAACTCGCCCGTATCCGAAATCAGAAAATCGGTTTCGTGTTCCAGTTCTTCAATCTCCTGCCGAAGCTCAACGTCCTTCAAAACGTCGAGCTGCCGATGATTTACAGCGGCATGGGCGCCAGCGAGCGGCGCGACCGTGCCATGAACGCGTTGAAGCTCGTGAACCTCGAAAACCGCACGAAGCACCGTCCCATGCAGCTCTCCGGGGGCCAGCAACAGCGGGTCGCCATCGCCCGCGCGCTCGTCAACGATCCCAAAATTATTTTCGCTGACGAGCCCACGGGCAATCTCGACTCCGTGACCGGCGAAGCGATCCTGAATCTTTTCGAGGCGCTCAGCAAACAACGGCGCACCATCGCTCTCGTCACGCACGATCCTGAAATCGCCAGCCGCACCCCGCGCCGCATCGAAATCCGCGACGGCAAAATCTCGAAGCAGGTCGACCCGCGCCTGGTCGCGATCAACAACTAAATGAACCTCTTCAACGCCATAGGCATCGGGCTGAAAGAGATTTGGGCGCACAAATTTCGCTCGTTGCTCACGATGCTCGGCATCATTCTCGGCGTTTCGAGCCTCGTCTCCATGTCCGCGCTCGTCAAAGGCATGGAGAACGGCATGCGCGAAGGCTTGATCGCCATCGGCGGTCTCGAAAAAGTCCGTATCGAACAGGAAGACATCCCCGCCGCGCAAATGCATTTGGCCGATCAGGCCGTCGGCATTACGGTGCAGGACGTTTACGCGCTCCAGGCCAGCGCGCCGCTCATCAAAATGGTCACGCCCGAAATGCGTATCCAGCGTGCCACGTTCACCCGCGGTGGCAGCACCATGAACGTCTGGAATTTCATCGGCACCTTGCCTAACGCCATCGAAATGAACCAGCACGTCGTCGAACACGGCAGGATGTTCAACGACATCGACAACGAGAACGTTCACAGCGTTTGCGTCATCGGCACGACCGTGCGCGATGAACTTTTCGGTTCGCCGGAAAAAATTGGCCGCGAAATCATTCCGATCGGCGAGCAAATCACCGTCAACGGCCAGCCGCTCACCATCATCGGCATGTTTCAACACTACGAGAGCGAGCAGGACCGCAAATATCGTTTGGTCCAGCAGCAGCAGGGGCATTCCCAGGAGCAGGGCGGCGTGACGCGCAGCCGCGGCTTTGGCGGGGGGCGCGGCGGGCGCGGCGGCAGCGGCGTCTTTCGCTGGAAGAATTCCACCGTTTACATTCCGCTTAACACCATGTGGCTGAAGTTCAAGGCCGTCACTGGCACGAATGCCGTGCCCGACGCGCGCTTGAGCGTGTTGAACGTCAAGGTCACTGACATCGACAAACTGGAGCCGGCGCTGCAACAGGCGCGCAACGTGATGATGTATACGCACAAAGGCATCGAGGACTTTGAATTTCAAACCCAGGAAAACTGGGGCGAAGACATCAACTCGCGCATCCGCAACGCGCGCATGAGCGGCGGCATCATCGCTGCGATGAGCCTCCTCGTCGGCGGCATCGGCATCATGAACATCATGCTCGCCAGCATCACCGAACGCATCCGCGAGCTCGGCATTCGCAAGGCGCTCGGCGCGACGAGCGTCAACGTCTTCGTCCAGATCGTGGTCGAGAGCGTCGTCATCGCTGTGCTCGGCGGCGTGATGGGCCTCGCCGCCTCTTACGGACTCGTCCAGGTGCTGACGCTCGTCTCGCCGACTGAGAACACTCCGGTCATCACCGTTGAAGCGATGTCGGTCGCGTTCCTTTTTAGCGCCGCCGTCGGCGTCCTCGCCGGCCTCATCCCGGCCTTCAAAGCCGCCCAACTCGATCCCATCCAGGCCCTGCGCTACGAGTAGGCAAGCCCGAGATCTTCATAAATCGCCGAATTAATTTCCCGCGCGCGCCGCTGGTGCAATCGCTCGCCGGGCAGGCCGTTGCAACTCCACACCACCACGAGCTTGTGAGCCGGATCAGCGAACGCGCACGACGATTGCGCTCCGCTGTGTCCGAACGTTTCATCCGACGCGTATCGGCCGTAACCGTACGGCACCGTCTCAACTCCGTAACGATTCGAGTTCACGATGAACCCCAGCCCAAAATCGATCACGTGCTGGAACGTGTGATCGAACAACCCGACGCGATGACGGCGCGTGAACTCCGCGACCGTTTCGCGCTTCAATAATTGCGGTCCAAAGCCCAATAGTGATTCGAAAAACCTGCCCAACTCGCGCACCGGCCCGCGCGCGTTCCCGCCGGGCCGGCAACGGACACAATCGGCTTCAATGTTCCAATCCGCATGCGGCGACAACTTGCCGCCGCGCAACAGGTAAATGAAACCAATGCGTTCACCGTATTCGCGGTAGCGCGCCGCGGGCATGCCAATCCACGAATCGTTCATGCCGAGCGGCTGGAAAATCTGTTCTCGCGCGTAATCCGAGTACGGTCGCCCCGAAAGCCGTTGCACAATTTCAGCGAGGATAAACCAGCTCGACGAAAGGTGATAACCGGCCTTCTCGCCGATCGGCCAGGCAGCCTCAACCGTGGCCGTGCAAATGCGCTCGATCATTTCGCCCCACGCCAAATCTTCCGGGACCAGGTCGCCGCCGCGAAAACCGCCGGTGTGCGTGAGCAAATGGCGAATCGTGATCCGCTCCTTCCCGTGTTGCGCGAACTCCGGAACGTAGCGGGCGACCGGATCATCGGCCGCAAGCTGGCCGCGTTCGATCTGCTGCGCGATGGCGACCGCGGTCACCGCTTTTCCCGCCGAAAGCCACAGGCTCAGTGTGTCCGATGCCATCGCCACTCCGGCACGGCTCTCGCCAATGACGAGATCAGCGGCACACTTTCCCGCGATGGAGACGTAGAGTTGCGCGCCGAGGTGCAGGCCCTCGGCGATGCCGGTTTCGATTAACTGAGTGGTCCTGCGAAGCGTAAGTAAGGTAGGACGCGATGTCCCCATCGCGCCGGGTCCTGCCAGCGTCGGGACTATTTGATGGTGAGCTTGTACTGATCCGAAGAGAGGCTGCCCTGGCCCGGCTTGTTGCCAAACTTGTTGTACTCGTAATCCACCTTGAAATGGTAAATGAACGCGTCCTGATTAGCCGGGACGGGGACCAGTGCCTCCCAGCGATTGGCCATCTTCAACGTGGGCCGCATGGGGTACGTGTTGAACCCGGAGACGACTTTCGGCGTAACACTGTCGGGCCGGAGCGTCTGCTGCGTGCTGTCCAGCTTCATTTCCACGAGATATTGTCCGCTTGGATTGCGTGGCAACTGCGTCGGCGTGAGGTTCGTGAGCACCTTCGACGTGCAACTCGCGATCAGAATTGTCAGCAGGAGGACCGGAACAACTCTTTTCATTGTTAGCATAGGCGGCGCGAAGGTGACACAACGCGCGCGACGTTGTAAAGGTGGTTTTCCGCCGGGAGCGCGGGCGTCCTCGCCCGATGGTCTCCTCGCTTGAAGGACACAGAATCAGGAGCAACTTGCCCGGAATGCAATGAGCGTGTTGTTCGACCCATAGGCACCACGAACGAAATCCAACACGGCATGAAGGTGCTTCTCGACATTGGGCTCGTGATCTTGCTCACACAGGCGATCCAACTCGTTGATTAATTGCGGAATATGCTGTTGATGAAAGATTGTAACAGTCTCATGGCTGATGAAACGCAGATACGGCAAGTCCGCGGTCCGGAAATCGACCAGGAAACGCTCTACCAGTCGGTGCTCATCGCGAAGAGCGGACAAGACATGAGTTTTAGCGGGCTCATTAGGCTCATCGCTGCAGCGCATCTCTTCCCAAATTACGTCAATGGACATTGTGTCGTGCAACACCCAAGTTCATCTTTTGATGCACCATAATACGATTTGCCCTGGCTTGCACGTTCGCTTTGGTCACCAGAATCTCCACCACGGTCTGGCTGTTTGCTGCGACGCTCCAGAATCGTCGATTACAACGTTGACGGAAAAGCCCGTTATAGCCAACTCGACGTCGTCGAGGTCCTCGGCAACTTTGCTGGTGATGACGGCGCCCTCTTGAACTGAAACGACCGACGCCCCTGCCTTGAGCGCGACGTTGACCTGATCCAAGCCAAAGAATTTCGGACCACCCTTCATGTGAATCCGCATCCCAATCTCCATCGTTTTCATATATCAAATAGAGGAACAGCTTTAACAAGCGACCGCCGCGTCAGTGAACCTGTTCATGTCTTCAAATCTCCCAACCTTCCGCCAGAACGGCTTCCAGAGTTCTTTCCTCCTACCGAGGGCCTCGACGTTGCATGGCGGCAGTAATAATGGAGAAAATAAACACCCCGTAAAATACGGTGAAAAGGATTTCGACGATAACTGCGAAGCGCGCCAAACCTGACTTCGGCACAATGTCACCGTATCCCACAGTCGCAGCGGAAATGATGCTGAAGTATATCGAATCAGTTAATGACAACACGCTGCTGAAAGCCGCCGGGTCGCGGTTGGAAATGAACACATAAAGCAGGGCGAAGCCGTACACGGCCAGGAAATATGAACCGATAGCGACCACCAGCGCACGACGGCCCGTAATGGTCTGCGTGATAATGGCGAACGCCCGCCGCACACTTTTCCAGCCAAGCCTCTTCTCCCCGGTGTCAGCAACATGGATCGGTGGGTATCCATAGAGGGCTCGTGCCGAAGCGATTGCGTACGCAATCGTGGTGAGCCAGAAAAGCAGGCACATCCACAACAGAACTACCCACTCCACGCCCTCAGGCTGGATTAAACCAATCGCCGCCCGCGTGGGCACGATGACGAGAAGATAAGCAGCAACACCGAGTAGAAGTGCACTTGCCAACCAATGGCGCTTTGACTTTGAAGCGTGTGGATCGCCCATTGTTACCCAGACTGATGTTCCGGATCGAGTCACGCTAGCTCGAAGGTCCAACTCAAACCAACAAAAAACCCGTCAACCGAGCCAGTGGATTGAGGCGCCCGCGCTCGCCGACGCGGACCTGCCAACTCTCCGTTCGCAACCCTGAACTTCGCCAGTCGGTTGAGGGTTGAGAGACGGACAGGGTTCGCATAGGCTCCGCCCACATGCCCGAGTCGGCCGAAACAAAGAACCAGTCTGTCCCGAAGCGGTCTGTCCCTCATCCTGGCCTTCTCCCCGAGGGAGAACGGCGGAGGAAGCGTTTCTTTTTGCCGCGACTGCGTTTGCAGGAAGGCGGGCTCGTGCTCGTGATCATTTTGCTCGGTGCGGTGCTTACGATTTTCGGCGGCACAGTGCGCGAGCCGAAGTTCGTCATCAATGCGCAGGGTGAGCCGGAACGGGTGTTCGTGAAGAACGCGGACGGGGAAGAAGTGCCCGCGTTCGAGGTGCGCAACAAATTCCTGCGGCCGCAAAGTCTCACGCAGCTCGCTAAGGACACGAGCTTCATTGCGATCATGGCGGTCGGAATGACGTTCGTCATCGTCGCGGGGCAAATCGATCTTTCGGTGGGCGCGATCTACGCGCTGGCGTCGGTGCTGGGCGCGCTCACGTTTCAGTTGTTCGGGCCGGGCGGACCGCACGCGAACACTTCGCCCTGGATCAGCGTCCCGCTCGGCGTGGCGGTGTGCCTGGGCAGCGCGACGCTTTGCGGGTTGCTCAACGGTGGCATGACGGTCGCGCTCAAAGTGCATCCGTTCA
>Ga0105340_1000232_pt1 | contig 27793 bp, 36 predicted proteins | sample EasRivMeERMLT700_FD_89676 | JGI IMG/M metagenome (GOLD analysis project Ga0105340, IMG submission 89676) | Soil microbial communities from meander-bound floodplain in the East River, Colorado, USA - East River MetaG ERMLT700 | ecosystem: Environmental > Terrestrial > Soil > Floodplain | place...
AAGCCGCCTAACGCTACCGCTCACCGAGGGCCAGCGGGTTATCCTTAGGGATGGCTCGTTGGCCACGGTGGGCAAGTGTGAAAGCGGCCCACCTGCACACCGCACCAGCAAGATCATCTTGGCCAATGGTGCGCCAAGTCAGTCCGTCTGGACTGCGCTTGGCCGAGGCAACAAAACGAAGAGCATCGTCTACGACAGCGATGTTGTGGCCGACGCTGAATAATTGACGCTCCACCGGAGGGCCATGGCGTAAGCTGTGGCCCCGAGGACGGGTCGCCATTGCGAAACCGAAGAGGAGGAGAATACCCAATGAACAACCTGTTTGTTAATTTGGCCAAGCGCTTCAAGGCACAGAACCTTGAGGCCAAGGCCAAGGAGAGCATCATGCCCACGACCGTCAAGCCCGCCAAACCGGCTGAGCCAGCCGCACCGCCGTACATCGTACACACGGTGGTGCCTGTCAAAACTGGTTTCGCCATGCCGTTGGGCGAGGTCATTCGTGACCCGTTCGCACTGACGGTCGAAGCTGGTGTGCGCTGGCATCCGGAATGGAAGGAGCCACGCATCACGGTCAACGTCTGGCGCATCCTGCCGATGGGCGATGCGCTTGGCTGGAGCGGGGAGAAGGTGCTGATGTTCGCGTCACTGCTCGACCCCAACGTGGTGGCGCTGATCAAATTCCATGGCCAGCCTGTCACCGAGGAAAGCAGCAAGCTGCTGGCCAAGATGGGGGTGGCGGCGCCGAAGGTGCAGCAAACGCTGTCCACCTTCTACAGCTTCCGCACCAACCGCAACTGAGGAGGACTGCAATGAAGGATTTGGACAAAGCCCGCGAAAAGCTGATGGCCATCGCCAAGGATGCACCGGACGATGAGGTGACGCTCATCGCTTCGGCCATCCACCTTGGCCAGTTGGTGATGAACATGATCGACAGCATCGACATGGCCAAGGCGCGTCTGATGGATATGGGAGTGGACCCCGGCGATGGTGATTTCACCACCTCCACCATTCTCAAAAATCCCGAGGGCAAGCTGTTTGCCCTGACGCTGGCTCCAGCCGACGAAGAGGAGGCGGAGGAGCATCGGGTGGCGATGGCCACGGCCACCGACCTGAGTGCGCCAACGACTACGCACTGACATTACCGGAGGCAGGGAGTGCGACCCTGCCCGAGGATAATTTCAGAGGAGGAGGACGACAAGTGAACGAAGAAGAACACGCAAATGAAATGGCCAAGGTGGCCCGCCTTGCCACCAACGAGGCCAAGAACGCCATCATCGAATGGGCTGATCGGTTCGAAGACGAACGCGATTGCATCGGCATTGCCATCATCGCCAGCACCAACGTGGCCAAGGGCATGATCGACGCCGCGATGGGGCTGGAAGATCGGGGCATTGCCGAGGCCACGCTGCATCAGATCGACACGCTGCTGATGCCGCTGATCGACCAACTACGCGCCAAGCTGGCCAAGCAGGAGACCAAGCATTGAGGCACATCATCGACGGATGGCTGCTCACGCCGCAGGGCGTGGCCACCATGGGCAACTGCCGCCTAGTCAAAACGCAGAAGCTGCTCAACCAACTGCTCATGCTGGTCGAGAGTGAAATCGAAGAGCGCTCTGTGAAGCGCAAAGGAGGATTGGAATGATTGTGATCGACGCGAAGCGCCCCGAGGGGAACGCTTGGGCCATCATCGCCGCCGTCAGCGATGTCCTGCGCCAGCTTGGCCAATCCAAGTTGGAGCGGAACACTGTGCGCGAACGCATGATGGAAGGCGACTACCGCAACCTGTGCGCGGTGGCCGAGGAGGCCACGGGTGGACTGATCAAGGTCGTCAATCTCGACGGCGAATTGGAGGAGGACGAAGATGAAGAGTGAAGTGGACGAAGGCGCAATGCGGATGCGGGCTGCGGCGGACAAGGCCACGGCTGCGATGAAGACTGCCCTGATCAAGGTGATCGAAGATATGCTGCCCGAGGATGAAAACCCGAGGAACGCGGCGCGGCAGATCGGCACGATCATCACCGCCTGTTCGATGCTCTACGGCGATATGCTTGGCACCATCGCCAAGAGCGGGAACATGGCCGAGGCCGTACTGGCGGCGGGAATGGTGCAGAATTTCGTCGCCGAGCCGCTGCAAACCGTGGCCAATGTCGCGGGCGGCGCGGGCGGTATCGAGGTTCACACCAACTGACACGTTCTGGCCAGCGTCCACTGTGGCGCTGGCCTAATCGCGTCAGCGAGTTTCACCAAGGAGGAGGAATACCATGAAGGATATGATCGAACGCGCAGAGGTGGTGGCTTATCTGAGAGCCTTGGGTGTCCACGCCCGCAAGGGAATGTCGGACGGGTTTCGTGCGCGCAAGCCGGAATTCGACGACCAAGCGACCAAGCTGCTGGCCGCTGGCCTGCTGGCCGCAGCCGACCAGATCGAAGACGGGCGCATCGACAAGCAGCGCTGGTCATAGCGCCATGAACATAATTCGCTGCCTCATCGAGGCATTGAACCCGTGCGTCCACCAGTATCGAACGGTGGCCACGATGTACGACAACAAGGACGACCCCAAGGCCACAACCATCGTATCCGAGTGCGACATTTGTGGCCGCACCAAGGAGACCGTTTTCAGAGCGGCGCCCTTGTCCGAGTGTCGGCACCAATGGGTCCACATTCGGCGGGTCAACGTGATGAAGGACGAGACCTCCAAGATACCGCTCTACGCCGTCTACGAGCAGAAATGCGAGAAGTGCGGTGATATGCGGCGGCTGGATATGAGCAAGGAGAAACCATGACCGATCAGAAATACATTCTGGATGGCCACGACCATGTGCCGGTGGACCTGATGACGTGGGCAAAATGGTTCGGCGAAGCCGACCGCCACGTTGGCTCGACCCATGTTGGGGAATACTGGATTTCAACGGTGTTCCTCGGGATGGACCACGGCTTTGGCCTCGGTGGCCCGCCGCTGCTGTACGAGACGATGGTGTTCAAGGACGTTCCGGACACCTCTGAATACGGCGATGGCGTCGGTTGGCGCGATTTCGATGGCGAAATGGATCGCTACTCGACGTGGGACGAGGCCGCTGCTGGCCACGAAGCCATGGTCGAGAAGATCAAGAAAATGAGAGAGGAGGAAGCATGAAATGGATAGCAACCTAACCGCGCAGGAGGTCCGAGATATGCGTAAGATCATGGGCCTGACGCAGGAGCAACTGGCTGAGGTGATGGGCGTCAGGCTCAGAACCGTGGCCAGATGGGAAGCCGATGGCCGCATCCCCAAAACAGCGGCCACGCTGATGAAGCTGCTGGCCACGCTGGCGATGAAGGAGAAGATGGCATGACGGAGGAACCGACACTGATTGAGCGGCTGCGGGCGAAAGACAGGGCGTGGCAAGAGCAATGCGACGGGTGGCTTGCCGATGCCCGCGAGCAAGGCGAAGTCACTGACGAGCAAGAAGCCGCCATGCGCTACACAATCTATGCCGAAGCCGTCAACACCCTAGAGCGCACAATTACCCCTGTGCCTGATGGGGGGATGACCCAAAAAGAGAAAGGCGATTTCGCCGAGGCTTTGGCCAGAGCGATGGAGCCGGAGGCTTGGAGCCGTATCAACAGCGGAGAGCCAGATGAATGTCCGCCCAATGAGGACAGCATCAGAGCGTTGACCAGCATCCGTCACGCTTCGGCGGTGATGGCCATGCTCAGCAAGGAGGGGATGATATGAGGAACCTAGCTGAATATCCGATCACTCTTGAGGAGAAGATCGAAGCCATGAAGTGGGCGCTGGACACCTATCTCGAAGAATATAAGGATGAGCCGCCGATTGGCGACATCACCTATGCTGCGCTTGAGCAGGTGCTGGAAGAATTGCTGGTGGCCAGACCATGAAGCGCTCGCCCCTCAGAGCCAAACGGTTAACGCCGCGCCGCAATGAGGGGCGGGTCCAGCACAAACGAATGAAGCCAAAAGTGGCGGCTGCTCCCTCACCGGAGCAGCTTGCCTACTGGCAATCGCTGCCCGCGTCCTGCGTGGTATGCTGTGGTGTAGATGCAATCATCCACCACCTCCTTTCCCCCCTGCCTGAGAAGATCGGGCGCCGTGATCACTGGTTCGTCGTCAGGCTATGCCCGCAATGTCACAACATGGGGACGCATAGCGTCCACCAGCTAGGCTCTGAGAGCGCGTTTAAGCGCGTCCATGGGGTTGACCTAGTCGCGGTAGCCAAAATCAATCTGATGCGCTGGAAGGGCCGTTTATGGCGCCCTGAGGAGCATCCCGACCCTATACCCTAAACTCGACCATCCCGCTGAGTAGGAACGCCAGCGCGAAACAGGCGAGGCCGAGGGCGATCAGATTAAATCGACCGGACGCCACGCCGAAGCCTGAGAGCAGGAACAGGATGATGGCGGCGAGGAGGAAGACTAGAGCGAAGGGCATGGCGGTCTCCTCATTTGAAAATTTTGCAGACCTGAGGGCCAAGGAAGCCCTTGCAGAAGAACCACGCATCACTCGGCTTGGCGGCATTGGCGCTGGCGGCGAGGAACGAGGTGGCCAGAGCGAAGACGATCAGCTTTTTCATGTCAGCTTCTCCGTCGAGGGTGCGAGACCGGAGGGCAAGAGCCTGATCCGGAGGAGGACACAGTATCAATCCCCGGCCTCGCATTGGCTAGATAGCCGTGGCCCCATGATCTGGCAAGCGTGGCGTGTAGTAGCCCATGATCGACCAGCCCCCTTTGCGCTTGGTGGCCCTGTAGACATCGACCCACCCGAATTCGGTCTCGATGGTGTGCTGGTCACGCTCGTAGGGCGCAGCCATGAACGCCTCTGCCGTGGCCACATCGGGGAAGAACAGCGACCCCGGCAACAGGATGAAGGTGTTGCTCACTCCATCCGGACCTTGTGGTAGCTGGACGTTGACGCAGCCCATGCCAGCGTCACCTGTCCCATCGCTCCCGGCAATCCCATCCGCTTCTTGCATACCGTGGCCACGACAATGTCATCGCCGAAATTATCACGGTGGAAGATCACGCCGTAGTCCGCCTTGTTGGCGAAGTGCGCGCTGCCGCTGAGGTCGAGCAGCGATGGCTTCTTCGGGGTGCCGTCGGTGTTCGGCTTACGCGGATGGGCCACCACCCATACGGCACAGTGATAATCCTTGCCGAACCGCTTGAGCAGACGGATGGCCCTGCCCACGTAGTCGGTCTCGCTCTCGTCGCGGCCACGCTTGTGTTCCATCTCGTTCCACGGGTCCAAGACCAGCAGCTTGATGCCGTCGCGCAGCACGGCCACGATGGCCAACTCGATGATCCTCTCGATGGTCAACTCAGTGTCGTCGTTGGCGTGGAGATTGCTGATGATGCTCAGCTTCTCGTTGATCATGTCGTCCGCAGGGCCAGACCGCTTGGCCAAATCCTCAGCCTCGTGACAGCCCAAGACGGTGGCCCGCAAGCGCCGTTGCAGCACCGGCTTGACCATCGTTTCGAACGACCCGAGTGCGAGCGGCACCCCTCGCTTGATCAGACTGGCCACAGCGGCAAGCACGGCAGTGGATTTACCATGGCTCGGCCACCCGGTGACGATGGTGAACGTGCCGGGGACCAGTGGCCACAATTCGTCCAGCCCGTCGATGCCGAGGCCGGTCGGGCTGAAATCCGGATGCTCGGGAAAATCGTACATCTTGTAGAGGCCGACCACGGGATAGGGCTTGGCTGCGAACAGCGTGTCCATGACCTGCTGCTCCGAGTAGCCCAAGGCCACCTCGTTGAGGTCCTTGGACCCTTCCGGATAGTCGATATACCAGCAGCGCTCCGGCCCAAGCAGACGGGCAAGGTCAGCAGCGAGGATGCGGCCAGCCTCGTCGCCATCCGTGGCCAAGATAAACTTCTGGACCTTGTCGAGTAGCGGACGGTGCCGATGAAACCACTCGTAGCGCTTGGCCGTGAATACGTCTTCGGACGGCTGATCATCTGCTCCGTTCGGGACGGACGTGACCAGTGGCCACCCGGATTGGTCCGCGATCATCCCGTCCCACTCCCCCTCGGTGATCACCAGCGCTGCCCCCGTTCGCGCTGCCTCGACCAAGGCTCGATGGTTCCACAGCAGCAGGGGCGCGTCCTTGTCCATGCGGTGGTCCTTGGCCATCGTCTTGCGCCACTTGTGGTTGACCACCTGCCCGTTCTCCATGAACGGCACCCGTAGCCACTGCCCATGCCCGTCGCTCTTCGAGTGGAGACCGAACCGCTCGATAGTCGCGTCGGTTATTCCTCTGGCCAAAAGCCATTCGTGATGTTGCTCGATCATCGCCATGTTCGTATCCTCCTCCTTTGAAATCGCAGTTGTGACATTTCCAAACCCAACCGCCATCGTGGCCATGGCTGACGCTCAGGCTGCGGTCCCGCTTGTGCTTTCGCGTGGGACCGCAGCGTGGGCAGCAGTGCTTGCCCGCCTTACGGGGTATGTCGTTCGGTATCTCCATCGTCCCTCTCCTTGGGCGGGGTCATCCGCTTCCTCTTCACCACCTCGCCAAAGGCGTTGATCTGGTTGGCCACGGCGCCGTTCGTCCCGCCGACGTGCCACTGGTGACAGGTCTTGCAGAGGTACGGCACGAGGCGGCAGTCCTTACCCCACCCGATCAGCCGCTTCCGCCGCTTGTCTTTGTACTGCCGCTCGATGCGCTCGATGGCCTTGGCCTTGGTCGCGTAGACCACCTTGCCCGTACACCACGCTTTGATTTTCATTTCAGTCCTCCTCTAAATTCCGAAATCCAGTAGCTTCGCCTTTTGGGTCAGCGTCTCCTTGCCCTTGCCGGGATAGATGGCCCGCCAGCCATTGAGCGTGGACAGGTCAAGCAGCTTGGTGGGGTCGTGGCCCTTGTCCCTCAGCTTCTCAATTTCCTTGACCGCCAGCGACAATGCCCGGTCGGTCAATGGCCAGCGGTTCTTTTTCCTCACCTCAATCCAGCCAAGCCACGCCTCGCGTGGCATCCACGCTGGCGGCTCAAAGGGGGTAGGGGGTTTCTCTTCTTTCTTTTCTTTCCTTCTTTCCCTTCTTTGTTCTGTGTCCCGCCCCTGTCCCACTTGCTGATCGGTCACTGTCCCATCCCTTTGCTGGAACGTCTGATATTTGTCGTAGTTACAGATAGTTAGGACGTTAACCGCTGTCCCACTTGCTGTCCCACTCTTGTCCCGCCCCCTGTCCCGCTTTTTTTCGATCATTCCGGCCAATTCCAGCTTGTCGAAAAACCGCTGCGCCCAGCTTTTGGAGCGGCACCAGCGCTCGCCAAAGTCGCGGACGGACACGGCCACTTGGCCACGCTCCAATACGACAGTCCGCTCCTTGTACCTCACCCTCGTCGGCTTCCACGCCGCTTGCAGAATGAGCGAGGCGAACGCCCACGCCTCCGGCTCGTCATGAAATACCGGATGGTCGAGTAGGCCACGGTAAATCAGGACGAAGCCATCCGCTTGGGGATCGCCCCGCGCCATTACGCTGCCTCCGCATCTGCCTTCGGCTTGATGGACAGGGCATAGGCGAGCAACTCGTCAGTGAAGGCGAGATACTCGGGGTCCTCGTCGCGTAGGCGCTTGGCCACGTTCAGGCTGTAGAGGGCCGAGGTGTGGTCACTCATGCCGAGCGTCTCGGCAATGTCCGCCAGCACGTAGCCAGCTTCCTTCATCACGTAGACCACGCCCATCCGCGCATAGGATGGGTTCCGCTTCTGATTGCGGCGCATGATCTGCGCTGGCCTGACGCCGCGCATACGCCCGGCTTCGACAATAACATCAGCGGCCCACTTGTCCGTCATGCGAGGCATCCACCTCCACGATTTTGGTCTTCCACCCGTCATGCAATCCTCCTCTCGAAACCGTCTGCATAGGCGCCTCACACTGGGGGATGCAAGGCCCCCCACGAAATTAAAATATCCACCACTTCCTCCACCGTTCGGCAAACAGCCCAGTTGCTGCCAGTGGCCATGCACCACTCGCGGAACCGCCGCTGAGGCGTGGACAACGCTCCGTGCTGGCTCTTCAATTCAATCCACCCGCCGCCGCCCGCCCAAACGAACACGTAATCGGTGCTGCCAGTGATCAAGCCCATCGCCTTGGCCTTGGCGTAACGGGTCTGGCGCTTGCGAAATTCGGCGGATTTCTGCGGAACAGCGCCCACCTCGTGGGGGATGCAGGTCCATGTCGCCTTGAGGCGGCCCTCAATCGAGGCAACCCGGAGCATGGTGGCCACGGCAATGGCCAGCCGATCCTCCTCGCCGGTCGTCCCCCGGTAGTGCTGGTAGTCCATCAGGCTGAGCAGACGGGACAGCTTTATTCCCACCGGACATCCCCCCAAAAAAAAGCACAACGCCATGTTGCAATCAAATACTAGCCGTGCAATGTTGGCGTTGGCAAGAGAGCGTGGACTATCCACTCACGTTGCAATGGAGGACTGAATGAACATCAGAGAACTAGCCCGCAAGGCAGGCGGCGAAAAGGCAGTCGCCGAGATCGACGCCGCAGCCAAGATCGAGCAGATTGCGGCCAAGCAGATCAACGAGATCATCGAGGCCACGCTCAAGGGCAAGGAAGGGCGCGAGGAAATGCTCGTCCTGACCGCCCTGTGCGAGGCGCTCAGCGCCTGTCTGGCCAATGTCGTCGCTGTCACCACGCTCAAGGCGTACAAGGGCGACCGCACCAGCGGCATCATGACCGCCATCCAGTCGCTCGGTGGCAATCTCAACCAAGCCTTCGATGATCTTGACGCGCTCGCCGCTGGCGTGAGCGACCGCATCACCGCCGCTGCCAAAAAGGGGGCCAAGTAATGGAGTTTCTCAAGGCCATGATCGGCGACATCAGCGAAGGAATGGACACATCCGGCGATGTCTTTGAGGAGGCGCTTACCGCATCCGAGGAGTGCAAAAACCTACTGGTCAAGCACACCCAAAAGTATGTGAAGAAGGGCGAGTATTTCAACGCCTCGCTGTTCCTGTTCACCGCCGCGTGGGCGCTGGTTGGCCACTTCAACAGGGGGGTCAACCACACCGTCAAGAAAAGCGATAAGGGCGAGCGCAACATGGTGTCCCGCCTGTGGCATCTGCTGCGGATCGCCTTCTACTCGGGCGACACGACCAAGGCGCTGGCCAAACTCAAGACGTTCGACAAGGATTTTGAAGGGGGAAAATTCGATGAAATCTGATCGCAGCTACGGCACCCCGGTGCGCGTCGAGCGCAGCAACCCGCACCTCGTGGCCAAGGTGGCCAAGGTCAGGGAGGCGCTGTTCAACGAGGAGGCAGCGCAGCGGATGGCTATCGCCGCATCCGAGAAGCTGATGGAGGCGCGCAAAATCTATCAAGCAGCGGAGGCGGCATACACCGCAGCCGTGGCCGCACGGAAGGAGGCAGAACGCGATGAAGGTAACGGCTGATCTGAAAAAGGAAAAGGACCTGTGGGCGGATCAGGCGGACTTGGCGCAGCGCGTCGATTGCATCGACTGCTTCCACAAGGGCGGCGGGTTCCTGCGGGTGAGGATGTTCCTCTGCCCGATCTGTGGCCACAAGCGCTGCCCCAAGGCCACCAACCACCGTCTCAAATGCACGGGTTCTAATGAGCCGGGGCAGAAGGGGAGTATGTACGAATGACCACGGTAGCCGAAACCATTGGCGACAAGCCCGCCGACGACACGGTCTGGCAGGTTTTGCCGCCCATCCATGAGGGCCAGCCCGTCTTCCCGCAGCCCGGAATTTATTTCGGGATGCCGGAGGCCACCTACCATGCCATCCATGCCTGTTCGGCGTCGGGTCTCAAGCACCTGTCCGTCAGCAGCATGGACTACTGGGCCTTGTCCACGCTCAATCAGGAGCGCGAGGACGAGGGCGAGAAGGACAGTGGCAAGCTGACCCCGCGCCAGCTTGGCCACGCCTACCACTCGTTCATCGTCGAGGGCAAAGCGGCGTTCGACAAGCGCTTCGTGCTGGCCTTGGACAAGGACGAAGCCATCATGGCTGCTGCCAAGACTGGCCGCACCCTGTGCGTGACCATCGCCGACATTCGTGCGGCGATTGAAGCGCTCGACGTGAAGCCCAAAGGCACCGCCAAGGACCCGCTGATCGAGCAGCTTCTGGAGTTGGACCCGCAAGCGTTCGTGTGGGAGCGGATGCTGTCGCAATATGGCCGTGACCACGCGGGCAAGACCTTCATTTCGCACAAGCTGTTCCGCCGCATCGCCATCGCCAAGCTGATGATCGAGGGCGATCCGCAGTTGAAGGACGCCTTTCACGGTGGCCACGCCGAGGTCAGCATCTTCTGGTTCTGTCCGACGACCGGCGCACCGATGAAGGCGCGGCTCGACTACATCAAGATGCAGGCGCTGGTCGATCTGAAATCGTTTTCGAATATGCAGGGCAAGCCGGTCCAGCGAGCCATCGACATGGCCATCAGCAACAACAAGTATTTCATCCCGGTGGTGGTCTACTTGGAGGCCATCGCTGCGGCCAAGCAGATGATCAAGGACAGCGAGGGCAAGGGTACGGCGTGGCAGTACAAGTGGTTCGACAAGGGCGGTGGCCAGTTGGACTACGAGCCAGCCCCGGCCACCGGCAACCTGCTCGATTGGTGCTGGAAGTGGGCGCACCAACCCGAGCCGCAGGTGCTGTTCATTTTCCAGCAGACGGGCATCGCTCCCGTAACACGGGGGCGAATAATGCCAACGGCAACCACCTACATGATCAACAACTCGGCGGTCCAGTTTCTGAAACGGAAATGGGTCCGCTGCGCCAAGGCTTACGGCACCGACCCGTGGCTGGATTTTGAACCTGTCGTGGCCACGGAAGATGAAAGTTTAACTTGGGCTGCAACTGATTTCGGGGACGTGGCCTGATGCTTATCCCCCCTGACCATATCCGCGAGTGGCTTTCTTACGACCCGGACACTGGAATTTTCCGGTGGAAAAAGGTGCCGCGTGGTTGTCACAAAAGGACAGGAGAATGTGGCGGCGTAACTGACACTGGTTATGTCAGCATCTTCTTCGAAGGGAAGAGGTATCAGGCGCACCGCTTGGCATGGTGGCTGACGCACGGCTGGTTGCCGGTAGAGATCGACCACAAGAACACGATCCGCACCGACAACCGATTGGCCAACCTGAGGCCAGCCAACTCCAGCCTCAACAAACGCAACCGCGCCTATGGCCACGGAGTGAGCGGCTACAAGGGAGTGTCACCGTCAAAAACGTCAACGCCTTGGCGGGCGTACATCTCTCCCGGTGGCCGTCAGCAACATCTTGGCCACTACCACACGGCGGAGGATGCGGCTCGCGCCTACGATGCGGCGGCGAGGAAACAGTACGGCGAATACGCCCGGTGTAATTTTGGAGAGAGCGAATGAGCGACAAGACACCCATGCCTGACGAGGCACAGCCCGACCCGCTGGAATTGCGGCGCAAGCCCAAGCCACCGAACCGTCCAAGCCCGAACACCACGAGGAAGATCAAATGACCGACGAACCCGAACCCGTGGAGGACAAGCCCGATGGCAAAGCCGTGGCCAAAGTCCCCAAAGCCCCGCTGGCCGTGGGCGAAGAAGGGTACATTACGCCCAAGACTGTCGAAGAAGCTGCACGAATGGCGCAAGCCGTCATCATCGGCGGCTTTGCGCCGGATAGTTACAAGGTCAACGGCACCCCTGACCCGAACAAGATTTTGCTCGGCATCATGGCAGCGCTGGAGGCTGGCCTACCGCCGCTCTACGGCCTCAGGCAGATCGCCATCATCAACAACCGTCCGACCATTTGGGGCGATGGAGCGATGGCCTTGGTCCAGCAGCGCAACCTGATCGACAGCTACGTCGAGGAGCAGATCGGCCCGGTCCCGACCGACAAGGATTTGTCCAAGTGGGATGACGAGTACGGCTGGAAGGTGACGATCACCCGGCGTGGCCAGAAGGGTAGCTACGTCGGCATCTTCACCGTCGGCATGGCCAAGCGGGCGCGGCTCTGGCTCAACGCCAAGAAGGTGCCGTGGATCGAACACCCCGACCGGATGCTCAAGATCAGGGCGCGGGCCTTCCCACTACGCGACGGGTTCGCCGATGCGCTGGCTGGCTTGGCCATCCGCGAGGAGGTCGAGGATATGCACGAGGCCGAGAAGAAGGATGTGGAGGTGCGGCTCGGTGACGAGGGCGAAGTTGAGGCGCCGCCGATGGCCACGGAAACGGAGGACACATGAACGCAGATTTGATTTTCACAATCGTCGGCTTCGGGCTGGCCCTGTGGTTCCTGTTCGGGTTCACTTGGTTCCTGCTGTTCATCAAGGTGACGATGCCCCCGGCGCCATGGCACCCGCCATTGTCGGCCAAGATCATCACGGTGGTGGCGGTCTCGTTCAACGTGCCGTGGGCGATGCTAACCCGTGGGTCCATGCCCACCGGCATCATCATCATGCCGGACAATTTACCAGTCGAAGAGCGTCCGCAGTTTGAGCGGTGGTTGAATGGCCACTGCCCATGTCCTGCCTGCCGCGAGAGGAGGGGAAAAGTATGAAACGATACATGACCGGACCCGAGGTCGCTGCGCGCTTGGGCCTACGCCCGTCCACCATGAGAGCATGGCGGCACAAGGGGATAGGTCCGCCCTACCAGCAACTGGCCGGGAAAGGCACCCAAGCAATCTACGATCCTGACGTGGTGGAATTTTTCGCCACTCAAATCTGGCCCAAACAAAAGCGTGGAGGGCGCAGTGAGCAAAGCAATAAGTGATCAGATCGCGCAGCTTGGGCTGCTCAGCAGAATGAAGGAGGAGGACAAAATGGAAGAGGTGGCCACGATCACCAGCGCGTGGGCGGACATCCTCACAGCGGTGATGACATACCAGCACAAGCATCAGGGCCGTAGCCCGACCAATCCACTCATCGCGGTGGAGGTCGGCCTGTCGCCGGGACAGGTCCAGCATCACCTTCATAAGATGGAGGAGGCGGGTCTCATCGTTGATCGCAATGGCTGGCCGCGCCGGATTTTTGTCATGGCCACAGCAAAAGAGGCCGCGAAGAAACAGTACGAACCCCGGTTCTCCAAGAAGGTCTTGGCCGAACCGAAACCCAAGGAGGAGGAAAAGACTATGGACACGTTCACGGAAGCACCACCTGTGCCACCGAAGGTCGGCAAGCGTAAAAAGCGTGAGCCGCTGCTCGTCAATGCCAAGCGATTTGCGCGGGCATTGGATGGCTACCGAGCGCTGTACGGCATGACCCCAATGATCAAGGAGATCGCGCCCGCGCTTGGCTACAGCTTGGACAAGCCGGTCGGCCTTAGCCGCGTTATCCGGAAGATGGTCGATCAGGGCTGGCTCAAACACAGGGCTAACCACCAGCGCGACCTTACCCTCACGGACCTTGGCCGCAAGGTGCTACTCGGCAATGGCCACGAGGACCACGATGTGCCTGAGACAGAGCAGGAGGATGTCCGGCCAACGCCACCGACGCCGACCTATGCGCGGCCACCGCAGAACAACTTGGCCGAGCAGCGTGGGACATGGTCGCCAATGATGAAGGTCATGACACCAAAGCCGGAGCCGGAGCCGGAGCCGGAGCCGGAGCCGGAGCCATTGCCTGACCCTGAGGTCGCGCCCGAACCAGACCGGAGTAATTGGCCCGAGCCGGGGCCAGTGACCCCGCAGCCCATCAATGTGGTGGAATGGCTGACTGGCATTGACACGGTTGACCTTGTCCTCGAATTGCAGGACCGAGGTTTCAAGATCGTTCGTCGCTAGGGGGAGGTGGGGGCTGCGTCTTTTGATGCGGTCCCCATAACCTTCTTCTGCCAGACTTGGTCAAACTTCTTGGCCAGCGCCAGCCGCACCTTTTCGATCTTGGCCCTGCTCGCATCGGCCTGTGCTTGGGTCAGCTTCTTGCCAACCGGATAGGTGTCGCCCGTCACCGCTTCGATGGCGTTCGCTTGCTTCTCGGTGAGGCCCTTGGCATTGACCAGCCCATCCTCCAGCGCACCCTTGGCAAGGCCGATCTTCCGCACCGCCGTGGCCGTGACCTTGATGGGGGTGGCCATCTTGATGGCCGCCTTGTTTTCCTCGTAATGCTCCTTGTACTGGGGGCTGTCCGTGCCATAGCGCGTGGCCACGTCCTTGGCCTTATCGACTGCCTTCTTGGCCGAGTAGTAGCGCTCGTTGAACGTGCTGATCGTGGCCTTGTCCACATTGGCAGCACCATGCGGCTGAGAGATGAAGCCCCGCGCCACGGGTATGTCGCTCGGACCAACCTCATCTCTGGTCAGCTTCCCCGGCAGGGTCCACACCCGTCCAATCGAGCGGCCAAGGCCACCGAGAGTTTCCGACGTAAAATGCGACAGGGTTTCAGGGTGAACGTCTATCGACCCCTTCTTCACATCGTTGCCGCCGGTCAATTCGTTCATGCCCGTGGCCAGCACTTTCCAAAACTCGTTGGTGTTTTCTAATGACGAGTGGCTCTGCGGGTCATCCTCGGTTCCGGGCCACTCGTCCGGGTAGAGCTTGTGGCCCCAGTTGTTGGAATTCTGGATGATGTCCACGACCGGGTCGCCCACCGACGGGGTGATGAGGTTCCCAACAGTGTGGCCACTGACCGGGGAGAAAGCATTGGCGAAGCTGTACATCACGTCAGCCGCCATCTCCATCATGCTCTGCTTGTTGCCGTCCTTGTCCGTCTTTTCGCGCCACCACTCGCTCGACTTGCGGCCCACGGTGACGAAGCTGTTGATGCCGTAGCCAACGGGAATACTGATGTCGAACGGGATGTAGTCAGGCAGCATCAGCTTGAAGGCTTGGTCCTTCTCCTCTTCGGTGTAGTCGTCCCACTTCTCCGGGTCGAGCAGGTGGTTGAGGACATCCATCATCAGCCCAGCGGTCATCAGTCCAACCATGATGAGCGGCTTCTTCCTCATCGAATAGAGGAAGCGTCCGCCACCCGTGGTTGAGGCCGTGGCGAAGCCATAGAAGGCGTTGATCTTCGGACCCCACTCGCCGTGCTGCTGGAAGTTGGTGGTCAACTCACGCACCGCCTGTGCCGCCTGCTTGGACGGGATGCCAGCCTCACGCAGGGCCACGTAGGCAGACAGGCGGGTCATGTTCTCCAGCGCCGAGCTAAGGTTGCTGACAAACCCGAGGACGTTGCGGACGGCCTTGATCGGATTGGTGAAACCGCTCTGCTTGGCCAGCTTCATTTCGCGCTTGGTGCGGCGCAGGATGTCCTCCAGTCCCTCGGTCTGGTTGTAATTGATCTTGCCGCCTGCCGCCTCGAATTCATTATACCATTCGAACCACTTGCTGCCCGACGCTTCGCCAGCCCCGGTCTTGCTGAACACGCCCCGCGTGGACGCATACAGTGCGCCGGGGAGGTTCTTGATGATCTGGCGGCGTATGCCCTTCTCGCCCAGTGTCGAGGCGTTGATCACGCCCGTCTGCACATCCTTGACCGCGTTGCGAAGAATGAAGTCGATGTTCCACGAGGTGTTGGCCTGTGTCCACAGCTTGGTGAGGGTGCGCCCCGCCGCGATCCACGAGGGCAGCGTCTCGACATCAAGGTTCTTGATCGCCTTGACGAAGCGAACGGCAGACTGGTTGCCCTTCTGGAACGTCATCTTGTGGGTGACATCACCGTCCTTGTAATAGACGGTGAGCTTGTCCTCCTCGCTACCGGGGGCAACGCGGGTCTGCATCTGGTACTCGACCTGCTTGGTCTTCTTGTTCCATGTGGCCACGCGCTCGACCCTGTCGATCTTGACGAAGCTGGGATCGGGGACGGCGCGGAGCATATTGTAGAGCGCCCCGGACACGGAGTTGCGGTAGGAGCGGTCGATGGCCTGCTGCGCCTGCGCCACGGCATAGCCGACGATGCTTTCCAGATCGGCCCTGCTCTCGCGGCCAAACATCCGGTGGCCTTCGCTGCCCTTAACCGAGAAGCCGCTGCCCTCGACCGGGAAACTCATCTCCATCTGAGGCTCGGTCTTTTCGTGGCCACGCAGCGGGACGTAGTGGTCCTGCGGCTGGAAGCCCGCATCGGCGTTCTTCTGGGTCAGCAGCTTGCCATTGACCCGCTCGCGCTGGGCCATCTCGATCATCTTGTCGATGTACACGGCGGCTGCTTGCAGGTCGGCCATCTGGCCATTGGCGATGAAGTCCGACATGATGTCGCCAGCCTCGGTATCGGTCATGCCAGAACCCGGCTTGTCGGTCAGGTTGAACGCGGGATTGATCTTGGCCACGGCCCGGTTGCGGGCGGGAGCATGGCGGGCATAGAGATAGAGGCCAAGGTCGGCCACGGCCAGCTTGCTCCGCGCCAACTCCTCGGCCATCGGCCTGAACAAATTGTCCACCATGTGGTCCATCTTGTAGCCGCGCTCGTCGGCAGTGATGCGCTCCATCACGTTCATCTCTGGCGGCAGACGGTCCACCCCCAGAAACGCCTCGGCGCGGGTCTGCCCCTTCTCCACCTGCCGATACTTCTGGAGTATCTTGCGCTTGAAGGCGTCGATGAGGTTGTCGGCGGCATCGCTCTCGGCGTTGAAGTCCCACGACCCCAGCTTGGTCAGCAAATTCAGGGCCACATCGTGCATATGCCGCAGCGCACCGGGGTCTGGTTTGGACGGGTCGCCAAGGACGCTCGGCTGTGCGGCTCTGGTGATGCGCCGCTTGGCCCCGCCCAGTTGGATCATTTGCCCGGCGGTCTTGCCCCACTCGACCTTGACCTCCTTGCCGGTGATCTCGATCAAGCTGTCGTCGAAGATGACGTAGTTGCGGGTCTTAGTGGTTTGGGCTGGATCGCGGCTGTCGCGGTCGAGATACTGGTTGCCGGGAATACCAAGCTCGCGCAGGTACAGGCTCGCCGCCTTGGGTCCATCATCCTCGGTAATGGCCACGCCCAATTCGCTGTCGGCGGGGGCAGCCGGGAAGCCTCCGTCCTTGAGCAGTTCACGGCCAAGCACATTCAGTTGCAGGGCCTCGCCAGTCCATGACCAGAAATCGCCATACTTCCGCTGGTACTGGGGCAGCAGTCCCTTCTCCACCAAGTGGCCACGCAGCTTGGTCAGCGCGGCAGTGACCACCTCCGGCTGCTCGCTCAACTTCTTGTCGAGGTCGAGCAGCACGTCGGTCTCGGGGATGTCCACCTTGTAGAGCGCACCCGTGGTGGGGCCACGGTCGAACGCGACATCCCTCATCCGCAGGCCATTGAAGATGTTTTCGACCTTGCGCTGGTCAGCCTCGATGCGGTGGCGGGCAGAGGCGGTCTGGGCATCAGCCAGCGCTCCGTGAATTCCCTTGTCATAGGCGACGTGCAGCGTGTCCAGCCAGCCGTTGTACTTGGTGCCGCCCTTGGTCAGGTAATCGTGGATCAGCGAGGCCACCTCGAACGTGGCCACCTCCCACTCGCTGTTCTGCGAAACGTCCCCGAATTTGTTGCCAACCCAGTCGATGATCGGGTGGCCATCGACCGTGACAGAAATTGTCGCTGGCCGTGACATATCCATGGTCAGCTTGGCCCGGTACCAATCGGCCACGCCCTTCTTGTCGGCGAAGTACAGCCCCCAGCCCTTGGCCTGAACCTTCTCGCCCGTGTTGATGTAGGCGTTGGAGAAGCGCTCGATCATTTGCCGGGGCGTTCCGTGCCACGCTTCCCGCGCCTTGATGCCAGCCTCGCCGATGGACCGCAGCACATGGGCCTCGGAGACCGTGATGTCAGCCAGCGCAAGAGCCTTGGCCACGGCCTGCTCAAACTTGGTGCGTAAGGCTGGCTTGGCCCGCGCCGTGAGGTTTTCCTGCGCCTTGTCCCACGCCCTCAGTTGCTCGCCCGTGCGGATGTTGATCAACAGGTCCATGGCCTCGTTCAACTGGCGCTCGCTGACACCGGCTTTGGCATAGGCCATCCGGATGTGCTGGATCATATCGCTGAGCCAGTTGAAGAACCGCTCGGCAACCTTGGCATCCGGATTTTTCTCGCGCTGGCCATGCAGCGGCTGGCCCAATTCCCACCGTGCGTAACCTTCGGCGATGGCTTCTTCGATCTGGCCATCGCGGTCCATGTCTGGGCCAAGCGGGTAGTTGGCCTCGGCCCACGCCATCAGTGTCGGGTCGCTCAGCGCCCACCGCTTCAGCGCTTCCCACTGCTTTGGGCTGATGATGTCGTTGTCCCGCATCCAGTGGATGCCCTCATGGCGGGCAGTCTGGCGAGCGTTCTCCCAGTCGAACGCAGCGATCTGCATGACCGCGTTGCCGGTGATCATGTCGTGGCCATACTGGCCAGCGCCGGTCATCCCCTTGGCGATGGCGATCTCCGCCTGAATGATCTGCACGATCAGCCCATGCTTTCCGGTGAGGCCAAACTCATCGAGGGCAGCGACCATGTCGTACAGGTGCTTCTGGTGGAATTGGCCAATCTCGTGAATTTCCACCGGGTCCGGTGCGGGCGGAGCGATGTACTCCTCGATGGTGGTGGGAGCCTTCTTCTTCGCGGGCGCCTTGGGTTTCGGCGGTGTGGCCTTGGCCGGGGCAGGCTTGGCCTTGCGCCGCTTGAACAGGCTGCTCTCTGGGCTGAATTCCCCGGTGTTTTCCGTGGCGGATTTGATGCTGCGGGGAGCGCGGCTTTCCTCACTGCCCTTGAGAACGATGATGACGGTGGAGGGGATGCTCTCTCCCCCAGCAGTGTCGTCAACATCGTCAATCCACACCGCGTCATAATCATGCTGCGCCATCTCGGCGACATCGTCGGTGGACCGATGGCTCTCGGCTTGATCGAGGTAGCCGTGGTTGATCAACTCCCATTCACTGGTGTTGAGATTGTCCATGTGTTCTTGGGTCTCTTCATCGACCCGCTCGACAATGAATTCCTGTGCCTCGTCCTCATCCTCGAACGTGGCCAGAACCTCGTCCTCGACGGTCTCGGCCTGCCATGCCCGACGCGGTTCGACCACGTCGAACACGGTTTCGCCCGCCTCGTTCTTGCGCTCGACCGTGATCAGGCGGTTGGCATCAGCATCGAAGCTCTCTAGCTGGTCATTGATATACGCCTCGCGGGCTTCGTCGATGGCCTCCTCGCTATGCTCACCCTCGTCAACGACAACCTCGGTCCAGTTGCGGCCTTCGGCATCGTAGTGATCGACCTCGTTGATGCGGAGATAGACCGGCAGGACCGCGCCGTCCGCGCCCTTGGCATAAGTGCGGGACACCTCCGGGTTGTCGGAGAAAAAGTGGCTGGCCTTCCAGTTGCCGAATTCCTCGAAACTGGTGCGGGTGCCGTGGTAGAAAATACGGGGACGGCCTTGGTCATCGACCGCCTTGCTGTCGCCGAACCACTGCCAGAAATTCTTGACCGCCTTGGTCGTGGCCGCGATGGGCTGGCCATCCGCATTGGTCGATGGGCGCTCAACGCCATCCACGGTAACGAACGCAGGCGGACGCGCCTTGTCGCTACCGAAATCCATTCCGGGGAAAAGCTCTAGCTGTTCTTCTTCGCCGTATCTTGGCGCTTGCGCGCCGCCAGCAGCGCCAGCCACACCGGGGCCTTGGCCTCCTTCGATGTCCGCTTGGTCAGCTTTTTGGCTGGGGGCAGCTTCTGTTCCGGTCGTAGTGCCATAATATACTCCTCCTCCAGCCACGAACATATACACGCTGTCCGGGTTTTGGCCAGTCAGGGTCGCGCTGTTTTGCAGCGCCTGCGGGTAGAACGGGTAGTAGAATTTCCGCCCGTGCGGATCGGTGTAGGTGGCCGTCGGAGCGGGGCCAGTTTCCACCCGCTTCTTGGCCCCTGCCGCCAGCGTGGCCATGCCTTTCGGGGCCACAGCCGGGCCTTCGAGCGCGGCAATCTCTCCGTCCCGCCATTCCTCGACAAGGTGTTTGAATTCGTCGAAAATGTCGGACGCGCCCATGTCCTTGTCGGCGAGCAGATCACTATTAGCGTCGAGGACGGACTGCGAGATGACACCCTGATTAACGAGGGTCTTGAGGAACGCCTTGGCCTTGGTCCTGCCGGGGCCATGGTCCTCGTAGGTGGTGATGTCATCCATCTTGGCTTCGATCTTCTCGGCCCGTTTCCGGATGTCCTTGATCTTGGCCTTGACCTCATCCGACACGGCAGCGGGCTTGGCAGCAGGAATTTTTTTCGCTTCGGCTGCACGAACCGGCTCTTTGGTTGGCCTAGTAGGAGTGGGGGCAGGTTCGGCTTGCTTGGTCTCGGGCTGGGCCTGCTCCTTCGCTTCCGCTGGTTGGCCTGTCAGTTTCGCAGCCTCGGCACGGAAGGCGGTGGCCAGCTTCTGCAATTCGCTGACAGGCTGCGGGCTGGCGTCACCCCACGGTGGCCGCACCATGTCGGTCGATTTCTTGCCAGCAATCTTCCGCTCAATGGCATCCGCATCCTTGATGTAACCGTCAGCAATCCGTTGGTCATTGGCACTGACTGTGGGTGGAGGTGCCTTCGCCGCCGCCAGCTTGGCCTTCAGCGCCGGGATTTTTTTGCCCTTCGGTGTAGCCTTGGAACCTTTCGCGGCCACGGGCGTTGTGGGCGGAGCAACCTCACTAGGTGCTGCGCTCACAAGACTTGCCGTTTTGGCCTTGGCCACACCCGCTTTGGCATCCAGCAAACCGACTTTGTAGGCGGCCTTGAATTTGGGCGACTGTCCTTTGAGCGATGGCGCTTCCGACATCCCAAGGCCCACGGACTGCCCGATGCTACGGCCAGCCTTGGTCTCGAACGCCGCGCCACGCGGTGACTTGGGCATGGCCTTGAGGACAGCGGCCCGCTGATCCACGGCCAGCCCTTCATGCTCGGCAGGCGGTGTCCACTCGATGGCCGTCGCGGTGATCGGCGCGATTGGTGCGGTGGGTACCGCTGTCGGGGGAGACGGGGGTAGCTCCTCCGGCAGCGGCCCTTCCGCGACAGGGGGGGCTATTCCTGCCGCTTCAGCCGGTTCGAATGGCCCGCCCATGGCCTGAGCGCCACCGGGCGGCTCGCCCATCATGCGGACTTCGTCGGTCTCCGGATTGACGAAGCCGACGACCTCTTGGGTCTGCGCGCCGGTTTCGTCCTGCCCATACAGCGGCTGCTCGCCGGGGAGCGGCTGGGTATAATCGCCCGCAGGCGCAGCCGCCTCCGCTGCCATGCCCGCCTCGGCGATGGCTTCTGACGGCGCTGCCGTCATCTCGGCCAGTGCGGCCCGTGCGGGATTAGCCGCCTTGGCTGCGTCTAAGCTCGCCTCAGCGCTTTGTTGGGTCGAAGTAGGATCAGGTACCCCGCCCTCGTCTAGCGCGTCTGAGACGGCTCCACGGCGGACTGAGGGCCTTCTTTCTTCCACCTCCTCGCCCATCGCAGGGGCAACCTCTGGTTCCAGCCCGCCGCGAGCGATGGCCGCCTCGGCCTCCTCCTCGGTTGGCGCGAAATCCTCTTCGTCCCACTGCTGGCCGGTGGCCTCAGTGAAGGCTTCATCCATCGCCGCCAGTTCTTCGGCGGTGTCCTCACCATAATCGACCGGGGTTTGAGCAACCTCCATCCCGCTGGGGTCCACCCACTCGCCCGTGTCCGGGGCCTGCTCAAGCCCGGCCACCTGTCTGTTGCGAGGATTGAGCGGAGCGCCGTTGCGGTCACGAAGCTCGTAGTGGAGGTGGACACCCGTGGCGTTGCCGGTCTGACCAGCGCCGCCTAGCTTCTGGCCTTGGGCGACCTGATCGCCGACCTTTACGTTGATGTTGTTGAGGTGGGCGTAGGTCGAGCGCGACCCGTCGCTATGTTCGACTATCACCCGGTTGCCATAGCCACGCGCTGGCGCAGCACTGACGATGACACCGCTGGCGGTAGCGCCGATGGGCGCCCCTTTCTTCATGCCGCCGATGTCGTATCCACCGTGGTTGCTGCTGGCCATCTGGCCATTGGCGGTACGGAACGACTTGCGTGGCCCCGGCTTGGACGTGATGACGCCCTTGGGGAATACGTGCGTCTCGGTCTTACCAGTCGCGTCAACTGGTGCGGGTGTTGGCCTCACCAGACGTGGCCGCGCCTGCCTTTCGCGCTCCGGCTCACTGAGAACAACCGGGACGGCTGGGGTTTTGGCGGCGCGCAGGTCGGCTGGCTTGCCAGCGACTTCGCCAGCGCGACGTGATGGTGACAACAGTGCTTGGCCGACGCCGCTGGTGTTCCACTCAATGCTCTCGGCCTCGCGCAGTGGGGCAGTCTTCGCCTGCTCTAGTTCTGCTACGCCTGTGGCCACACCCGCCGGGCCGCCGATCAATGCGCCAGCCGCAGCAGCATCGAACATCCGCCCAACAAGGCCCGGCTTAATGGGCGTTCCAGTCTCCAGAGCAGAGCCGTATTCTTCGATGGCTGTCTGCAAACCTTCGGTGATAAACTCACCGCCCATGCCCTTGCCGCCCTGCTTGGCTATTTGCCTGAGCGTGGCCCTGCGGGCCTCGGTCGCGGGCATCAGCAAAATCTTCAGGCCGATGTCGTCGGCGATTTCCTTGCCGAACCGATTGGTCAGGGTGGACCCCAACTTGCCGGGGAGGAAGCTGTCCAGCGCCGCCGCGCCACCCGCCGACAGGAATGTGGCCAGCCCAGCCTTGGCCTCTTCATTGATCTCCTTGTTGCCCTGCTGGATTTGGCCAAGCTCCATAATGTAGGACGTACCGAACGCCCCGGCTTGGGCAGCGATGGACCCGCCAACCAGCCCGCCCAACATCGCCGCATCCATGCTGGCCACGAAATTCGGAGCCTGCTCGATGGCGGTCTGGGTGGCCCAGTTGGCCGCGTCCTTGAACGACGAGACTTGGCGAGCCGTCAGCCCCGGCGGCAAGGCACCGGAGATGGCGCCGTAATATCTCCGCCTGTTGGCAGAGTGCTTGCTGTCAATGCCGAGACCTTCTTCGACCGCCTCTCTTGCCGACCAAATCGTGGCCATGGCGTTACGGCCAGACTTGATGCGGGAAGTCTGGACGATTTCACCGTAGGTTTTATCGCCCGGTTCCTCGGTGGTCTTCTCGCCGACTGCTGACCAGCCGACAGGAGATGGCCGCGCCTTGGTCCCTTGCTCCTTGCGGTATTTGGCGATGGCGCCGAAATCGAACGGCATCGCTTTGGCCAAGTTCGGGTCTTCGAATTCCTCGGCTGCGATCCGCCTTGCCTCGGCCAGCATTGCACCCGGCGCGGCATCCCACAATTTGCGCCCGTTGATCTCCTTGGACACGCGCTCCAGATAGGCGGCCTTGGTCAGATCGACTTCGTAATTGCTGCTTGGTCGTGCCGCTATTTCCTTGTCTGCGGCGGTGTGCTGACGGGCAATGCCGCCAAGCGGAGCAGTGGGCGCAGTGACTTCGTCCAGAACGCTGGGGTCGATGACCAGCGAAGGGGGCTGTTTGCCGCCTTTTGCGGCCTCGGTCTTGGCCAAGGTGGTGGCCACGGCATCCGGGTCAACGGCCATGCTGCCTTTTGGGATGATGCCGTAGCCGGTGGGAGATGTCTCGATCCGGGCGCCACCGGCAGCGGCTTCCTCGACCGCTTTGGGGATACCCTCAGGTTCGAATAGCGGACCAGTATCGCTGGCCACGCCACCCGGCGTTTCCTTCTCCTGTTCAAACTTGAACGTGGTGTCCAGTTGGAACGGCTCGTCCGACGGGATGATATTCCCTTGGTCGTCCTCGAAGTCGAGGTCTTCCCCCTTGGCGGCGGTGGCGTCCTCGAAGTCGAGGTCTTCCTCAACCTTCTTGCGGATGCGCTTCAAGCCCTCCTCGCCCTCCTCGGGCAGTGGGGCCAGCGGGTCCTTTGCGGACGCTTGGATTTGACGCGCCTGCTCGGCCTCAGCGGCGGCGGCGATCTCTGCCTCTAGGCGGCGAGCTTCCTCTTCTTCTTCAGCGATTTCCTCAGGCGTCTTGCCGCTCTGAAGCAGCCCGCCGGGTGGCAGGCCCCACTTGCTGCGGAGGGCGCTGAAGTCTGTGGCCATGGCCTATTCGTCTTCCTCTTCATCTTCATCGAGATCGAGGCTGTCCATCATGCTCCCGCGCTTAGCGGCCCCTCTCCTATTCTTGGGCGGCGACAGCTTCGTGCCGGGTTTAACCCACTGGCCCGTTTCCACTATCGTGCCATCGCCAAGCTCGTGCAGGATTTGTTCGCGCATGGCGCCGTCTGGTCGCTTCACTGGCCGCCCGGTAGTGTACGCATCGACAACTTGGCCATTGTCAATCGCGGCAGCGTTCGCCTGCGCGGCGGCAGTGCGGGAGCGCGCATACTGGTCCCGCACCCCTATCAGCCGCTCGTTGTTTGCCGCTTTCCATTCATTCTGACTTTTAGTGAACGCCTGTGACTGGGCTTGCCGCGTAGCTGCCGCGCCCCTAGTTGCCTCGCCCTCTTCGCGGATACGCCTGTCGGTCGCCTCGGCTAGATCAATCCTGAGGCCACGATCCTCTGCCCGCTCTTCGCCACGAATTGCCTGACGCCGCTGCTCCTTGGCCAGTTCGCGGGCGTTCTCCAGCGCTTCCTCGCGGCGCTTCTGGATGTCCTTGCCAACGGTCTGCATGGCCTCGCCAAGGCCACCAATCGCGCCGAGCAATCCCGCTTTCATTTGCCAAGGTCCCTTCGGTTAAGGGTTTTCGCCTCCGGCTCTTCGTCCTCTTCTACCGGGTTCTGGTCGGCCATGGCCATAGCAATCGCCCGCTCGCTCTGCTGCTCGTAGCCCGGCAAGATGTCGTCGCCGCGCCCTTCCTTCGCCGCTTCGTCGAGCGCTTGGAATTGCTGCTTGGCCACTTCCGGGTCGATGCGGCCACCCTCCCCGGTGTTGGCCTCGCGGTACATATCCAGCGCATTGTACCAAGCGCCCTGAATTTCGGCCTCCTTGAATTCGTGGATTTCCGCCGCCTCCGCGACCTCGATCAACTGCTCCATGATCTCGCGGCCAGCGTGGAAAATCACGTCATCGTCAATGGGCATATTGTTGCGCTTGGCATCCTGCTCCACCATCGTCACCACCCACACCGTGGTCTGGGCCAGCGTGTCGATGGGCTTGTTGCCGGTGGACAGGCGCCCGAGAATTTGATCCTCGACCTTGCCCGCATCGGTGTAAATCATCTCCATCGCGTTGTTGACGAACGCATCATACTGTTGCTGCTCTTCTGGCGAGACGTTGGGGGTCTCGTCCTCTTCCATCTGCTCGCCGGGATTGAAACCAACAGGCGCAGTGCCAGCCGCTTGGCCGGGGCCACCGAACAATAGACCACCGCCTTTGACCACCATTGCCCTGCTCCTAGATGAAGACGACTTCGCCGTTGACGATCTGGTAGCGCCCACTCGTCTGCCTCGGGGCCATCGCCTGTTCGAGGATACCGGACCTCTTTGCGGCGTCGAAATCCGTCCCCGCATACTTGAACCACGGCTCTTGGTTGGTCGGGACCAAGTCCTTCTTGCCGCTGTAGATATTGCGGTAGCCATAGTTGAAGGCGTAGCGGTCGGCATCGGCCTTATCCGCCTCCAGCCTAAGCGAAGCCTCATCGGCTCCAGCCTTACCCTTGGCAAAGCCGGAGATGATCTGGCCACCAGCCGAAAGCAGGCTCGGTGCGAGCGTGCTGAGCAGGCCACCGCTGGCTGCCGTTGTGGCCGCAGGCGCTGCTGCCGCCGCAGCGCTACCAAAGCTCGCCGCGCTGCCAAGCGTACCCGCCGCCGCGCTCTCCATCACGCCCGCCGCCGCGCCCTCCACCAACGGCATACCTGCCGCGCCCAGCCCGCCCGCTGCCTGACCTGCCGCGCCTACTGCCGTGCTTGCCACCTTGCTGCCGAAAAGGCCGCCCGGTCCCATCCCTCCGATGCCGAAGCCGCCTGCAACCCCGCCCGTGGCCGCGCCGACGAGGAAGCCCTTGGTGGCCCCCTTCATGACGCCGGTTCCGGTGAGGCCGCCGAGAGCGCCGCCAGTGACGGCACCCACGGCGCCCATACTTATGGCGCCCGATAAGACAGACGTTAATCCGGCGGATAAGCCAAGCCCCCCTGCGCCTAGCAGCCCCCCTAGTCCCGCCGCACCAAAGACGCCCAGCGCTGCGCCGCCCGTGAGGACGATGGCGCCGACGATCAGCGCGGGAATGGCGATCTTCTTGGCGACCTTGACTACCTTCTTGAAGACCTTGCCGACCGATTTGAACGGGTTGCTCATGCCGCCTCCTCCCATGCGCGGGATAGCCGCATCTCGTGGTCCATCTCGTACTGTTCGCCGACCAGCCTGAAGCCCTTGCGGGTGTAGAGCTTGGCCATCTTCTCGCCGCCCGGAACCGCGTCCGACCACGTCAGGATGATCTCGATCACCTTGGGATTGGCCTTGGCCCATTCGATGTAGGCGTCAATCATGGCCACGGTATCCGACGCCCGGCGGCTCTCGCTGATGATGAAGGTGTCGCTGGCCACCAGCTTGTCGCAGATGTTGTAGATGCGGTTTAATGACGCCGCCATAAAACCCAGCACCTTGCCCTGATGCTCGACGACCGTGACGTGGGTGGCCATCGGGCCATTCTGGTTCTGGCCAGCGATCAGGCTCATCACCGTCTGGTTAAGCGCCTTGTCGTTGAGCGGCGTAAGCGAAGCGTATTTGGATTTCGCGTGGACACGCCGCAGCAGCCGCTCAATGGCCGGGGTGTCAGCGAAGATGGCGGGGCGGATCATCCGAGTAACCCCGAAGCGATGCCGATGCCGCTGTATTTGCCAATGGTATCGAAGTAGCCGCTGCCGCTTTCGCCCTCACCCGGCTGGGTCAGTGGCGGGACGCCGTTGGCCGCAGCCCAGCTATTATAGGACCGCAACATTTCCATGCCGCCCGGTTTACCGTCACCGAACATGGCCAAAATCTGGTCCGGCGGCGGCCCGCTCCAATAGGAACCGGGCGCTGCTGTTGCTGCGGGCGGCGGTGTGAAGGCCCCCGGTGCTGCCCCAGCCGCCGCACCCCCTGCGGAGGTTGGCCAAGTCAGGTTGATGCCGAGTATCGCTGCGGGCAAATTGATCTGCGAATTTCGCAATGCCAAGGCGCTCTGTATCGCCGCATCACGGGCGGGCGCGGGCATATCCTTGTTCGCGTTGAGGTCGCTGACAGTGCTGGCGTAAATCTTGTCGATCTCCAATATGCCCGCCAGCGCGGCCTTCTGGTCGCTGCTGAGCCTGTCCAACTCCGCCAACTTGGTGCGCGTGGCCACGTCGAGATTGGCCCGCGCCTCTTCGCTCGCCAATCCGCGAGTGAACTGGCTCTCGCGCATCTCCGCTTCCATCTTGGCCAAGCCCTCGCGGCTGGCGATGTCGCGGATTTGGCCTTCTTCCTGCGCGGTCAACTGGCGCCCAAGGCGCTCGCTCTCGGCGGCGATGTTGAGGTCGGCAAGCTCGCGGTTCGCGGCAAGCTGGCGACCAAGGCGTTCGCTCTCGGCGCCGATGTCGATGCCCTGCATCTTCAGGCGGGTCTCGAATTCCCGTAGCTGCGTGGCCTCGTTGGCATCAATGTCGATGCCCTGCATCTTCAGCTTGTTCTCGATGTCGCGGCCCTGCATCCCGACTTCGTGGCCAAACTGGGCTTCCTGCTTTTTCTGGTCGAAGTAACCCTGCACGCGGGTGAGGTTTCTGGCCGCCATTTGCTGGGCGTTCTGGCCAGCCAGCGGTGCGGCGGCCTTCAGCGCTTCTGCCTGAGACGCGCCTGCGGCGATGGAGGAATTGAGCAGCCCGCGCTTGTTGGCGGTTTGCAGGCCAGACGTTCTGGCCAGCTTCATGTAGTCGCTGTCCTGCGACGTGATGGCGTTCATCTGCTTGACGACATCGTCGTCTTCGTAGGTGGCCGGATCA
>Ga0105340_1000233_pt1 | contig 27517 bp, 31 predicted proteins | sample EasRivMeERMLT700_FD_89676 | JGI IMG/M metagenome (GOLD analysis project Ga0105340, IMG submission 89676) | Soil microbial communities from meander-bound floodplain in the East River, Colorado, USA - East River MetaG ERMLT700 | ecosystem: Environmental > Terrestrial > Soil > Floodplain | place...
CGATTAAGGCCGAATAGGAGATATGAAAATGAACATTTTTGGAATGCCCGAATCAGCCGCGCATGCTTGGGATATGGTTCCTGAATCAGACAAGGTGCCGAACATTAGTGCAAGCAAAACGCCTGAACCTATCGTCATTGCAGCCGAAAAATTGAAGGGTAAGGAATCAATGGGCCGAGGTATCTGTGGTGCAATGCGCGTGAAATTGGATACCGTGGAATTCGTATTCAAGTCTGTAGACGAATCATCATTGATAAACGAATACCTCGCCTATCGTTTCGCTGAGGCACTAGGTTATCGTTTCGTTCCTGCTACTTACTTCTGCCGCGATGAGAATTGGAATTTCTTCTCTCTGCAACGGTTCATTCCCAACATGAATTGTTGGTCAGATTGGAGTGGTAAGGCACAAAACGCGAGAGCAAAGGTTAACGGCCGAAAACTCGCGCATTGCTATCTGTTCGACTACCTCATTTCAAACGGAGATAGGCATGGCGGAAATTTCATGATAGGTGAGTCTGGAAAGTTTGCAGCAATCGACCACCATATTATTTTTCAAGATTACTATCGTGGTCTCTTTCCTTCCGTTTGCTATGACGGTAGTATTGATTACAAAACGCCCGTCAATGAATTCGCCATGCGATTGAATCGCGCAAACCTTGCTCAATACAAAAACATTCTCGGTGCGAATCGATGGGAGCAAGTGAGCGAAGGAATCCGCACGATTGGAATGCACGCAAACGGAACGCTACAACAAATGCACGACGCTTTGTAGCAATACCTAGACTCGCATAAGGGAAGAGGGTGCATTCGTCGCACCCTTTTCTTTTGCCCAACAGACAATGAATATGTATGCATCACAATGTATATTTATACAGCCTGTATAACTATGCATGACTATGCATAAATATGCACCCCATATGGGCATCTTTCGCGGGGCCCTTTCCCCGGCGAACGGAGTGAGCCTCAGCACTTGCACTTGAGCACCTTGAGCACTTGTACATAACTTACACATATTAAGGAAAAATCTAAATGAGCCTCGGACCTCGCGGATGAAAGGAAAAAATCCCAGAAATAAAATTAAAATACACTGTTCATTTTCTGACGTTAGGCCACATCCTCGTAAGTCGTTGATAATAATATGTTTAGGGGGATGAGATTTATGGTAAAATCTAACATGGGGAAAGTAAAGGAGGGATTCAGGAAGTGGCAAGATGTTCATAGACGAAAAAGAAGCAGACCAGAAATTATCGAGTCTGGACAACTTACTGAATCGTTTGAATGGTAGTTCCAAAGTAGACTATCGTAAAGTTGGTGGTGACAAGGGGAGAGAGAAGGGAAGAATAGAAGATAGTCTAGAGAAGAAGGCTGAAATAGCTACTGATGCAATAGTTATGGGCCCCTCGGCCGCCGCAGCTAAACATGATACAACTATCAGCCGAGCCTCTTTATTGTCAAGAGGAATAGTAACCCACCGCAATTCGTCAGATGAAGAACTCGCCCCACTAGTCCAATCTAAGAAAGACCAAGTCCACGAAAAAGCACTCGACATTATTACCAAGACTTTATTGTCCTTGGATTCCAAAATAGATTCAGTGCAAAAGCCAGTAGACTTATCTGCAATTGCGGCTAACATGGCAAAAATTGCAGAGAAGACAGGAGGTAAAGGTTATAGACAAGAAGAAGATAATAGACCCAAGGTTCAAGTTGTAATCTTTACCCCGCGTTCCAAAGAAGCAGAAGAATTTGAAACCATTGACATTTAACTTAGGGAGTTCATAACAATGCCTGATTCAACAAAGTCAGTGAACAAACCTCTTCCTCTAGCTGCACCTCTAACGGAAATTGGTAATGAGGAAGTTAGGAAAACAGTTCTAGGACCAGCAACAATCGTAGGAAGTAATCCTACTTCGGCCCAGATGGAAAAGGCGCGTGAGGATGGTCGAAAGATTATTGAAGATAAAGTAGCCGATAGCCGAGCCTATGTGGAGAGTGACGAAGCAATTCCACAACGTGGCGACTATGTTTCTTTTGTTTATAGTAAGGTTGATTATCCCACTGCAAAGCTAGGCAATCTCCAAGGCACTGATGTTGTTTGCTATGGTCGTGTCCATTCTGTTGAACATGAAATGGTCCGTGGATTGGATGGGATTGAATTCCAGGGCCGAGCAACATTCGTTCGTGTGTCTGTAATCAATAACAACATGGAAGCTGAGACTGTTACTATTCCCTATGGAAAGATGTCTCGACTTGATGTTGTTGATTCTAATTGGTCTAGACCAGGAACAACTCCAGTTCCGATGTCCGATAAGTAATCTTACTTTAGTAAAGTAAGCAGGTGAATCTCAACGCCGAATCGCCTATCGAAAAGGCGTGGAAGCCTCATCGGAAGCAACAGGAGTTTATTCAAATTCCATTCGAGGTTGCCGAAGGATTATACGGCGGAGCGGCAGGTGGGGGGAAGTCTGAATTACTTGTCATGCTTCCCCTCATTTATAGATTCCATGAACATCCTAAATTCAAGGGAATTATACTCCGCCGAACTAATCCAGAATTAGAAGCAGAAATCATCGGCCGAGCACATGAATGGTATAGAGAGACAGGGGCAATTTGGAATGAAGGTAAGAAGACTTATACTTGGCAAGACCAATGGGGCAATGATGGCGCGAAAATGCGCTTTGGTCATGCTGAACTTGAGAAAGACATTAGAAAGTATGATGGAGTTCAGTATAACTACGTCGCCTTTGATGAGGCAACTTCTTTCACCGAATTCCAATACTTATATCTTATTCTCACTCGGCGCCGCTCTGCAACTACTGACCTTCCCGCTATTGGCCGTTCTGCCACAAACCCCGGTAACATCGGCCACGTATTTCATCGTTCCCGTTTTGTTGACCCTTACCCTCCGGGCGGTAAGATTTTACGGGATAAGCTTACAGGTATTAAACGATTCTTCCTCCAATGCATCGGAACTGAGAATCCATTTCTCATCAAAGCCAATCCACGATACTTCGATGATATGCGTGGATTGCCAGATGCCGAATATCGAGCTAAGGCATTAGGAGATTGGTATACATTTTCTGGTCAGGTATTTACTGAGTTTCGTCTTGAACCTTTAGATGATGAACCACCAGAAGCTAGACATGTAATTGAGCCATTTGAAATTCCTAGTTGGTGGCCGAAAGTCATTGCTATAGATTGGGGATTCCTAGCTTATACAGTAATTGGTTGGGGAGCAATTGCGCCGACCGGAAGGCTTTATATTTATAGAATCTATGCAGTCAAAGGGAGTTACATTACTGACTGGATTGGAGAACTCATCAATCGAACTGGTGATGAATGGGAAATGGTAAGGGACATTGTTATTTGTCATTCGGCCAACCAGAATAGGGGCGAGCCACATACGATTTTTAATCAAGTTCAGGATGCATTGAATAAAGAGTTCGATTCAGTAATGCAGACTCCAACAGTTAGGTTAGGTAAGAGAGATAGAATAGGTGGTAAATTACTTATTCATGAATATCTTAGGTGGAAGCAGAAGCCAACTAGACCAGTTCCAATAGAGCAGTATAACGAGGCTCTTGCAGAAAAGATTCTAAGATTAAATGGGACAGCAAAGTATCAGGAATATTTATCTTTCTTTCAAGAGAAAGCGCCAGAGACTAATTTACCAAAGTTACAAATCTTCTCTCATTCGCCTGAAGGTCACAGTAACGAATTGCTCTATGATACTATCCCCCTTTGCATGTATGCAGATAAGGGCGAGAAGGATAAGACGCCTGAAGACGTAAAGGAATTTGAGGGTGATGACCCATATGACATGTTACGAATGCTTTTAGAGAGCGTAGATAGATATACAAGTGAATCAACAAATGAATCTGACAAATTGGCTCAGCGAGATAAAATTATTCAGCAGTTCCAAGTTTCAGGTGATGCAACTTCGTTTTATCGCCGTATGGAAAAGCTGGAATCTGGTTCAAAGACTTTTGGTGTTCGGCGCTTTAGTCGGCGTTAGTATTAAGAGCTTTGTTTGGGAAAAAGAAATGCCCTGCAAAACATGTGAAATATTTTTTGATGAAGTTAGGTACCTCCGAGAAGAGATAAAGATTCTCAGGGCCGAGAGAAATGATTTACAGGCAAAGCTATTTGGTTTACTTCGTCTACCTACCACCTTGCAGGCATTGAAGGTTGAAAGTTCAGAACCCCAAAGAATTCAAGGGGTTCAGTCTCCTATGAGGCAGCGTATACAGGCCGAAGCCGAAAGTAAGAAGAAGTATTGGGAAGAAAAGCTAAAGAAATCTGAAGAACTTCCTGAAGCAGTTACTAGTTAGGGGAGATAATATAATGGGTTTATTTGGTGCTATCAAGAAGGCTACTAAAGCAGTAACAAAGTTTTCTACGAATTCTTTGAAGGGTAAATTTCCAGGGTTAGGTGGCAAGCCAGAAGAGAAGAAGAAACCTAATCAAGCACCAGAAATGATTAGGAGGGAAAGTGGTCCTGCTAAAGCCTTTGGTAATTTCAAGAAGAATGTAAAGGCACAACAGAGATTTTAAGGTAAACAATTGACTTTTATTGATAAGGAAATGATGACCGAAAAGAAAACGACAGTAGAGTATCATGCTGAATCTTTGTTCGTATCTAAAACATTCTGGGCTGGTGTTGGTGTTTTTGTTATTGGTATCCTTTCATTGCCTGAAGTACTAGCTTTGATTCCCATGCGTTACCTACCAGCATTTACATCTGTTGTAGGTGTAATAATGATTGCTCTTCGTAAAATGACTACTCGGCCGGCGGCTTTCATTATGCCTGGTGAAACTATACCTGTAGTTGTTGATAAGCTACCTAATACATAATCATGGCTGCTAATTCTACTCAGCCTGTAAGTAGGCATATAGTTGACCCCACTAAGAACGTATTGGATTTGGTGGAGGCAAAGAGTAAATCATCGAGTGAGTTACGTGAAGCAGACTTAAAGCGAATTGATGCAGAACATCAGACATTTACGGAACATATTAAAGAGATAATGGTAGCGAACGATAAGAGGTATGAACAAAGATTTGAAGCACAGCAGAAAGCATTAGATGCAGCATTTGCTGCTCAAAAAGATGCTGTTAATGCAGCAATGGTTTCTCAGAAGGAATCTGCTGCCGATGCGTTATCTTCACAAGAACGTGCAGTTGCTAAATCCGAAATAGCTTTTGAGAAACGATTTGAAGCGGCCGAGCGGGCTAGATTAGAACAAGCAGAACAACAGCGGACATTAATGCCACGTACGGAAGCTGAGAAAAGTTTTAGTTCACAAGCTGAAAAAATAGGAGTCCTGGAAGGATTCAGGACAGAGCAATTATCTAAGGGAGTTGGGTCTAAAGAGGGATATGGTTATGCTATTGGAGTAATTGGATTAATCATGACCATCTTAAGTATTATTTCTGTTGGTATTATGATAGCTACTAGATTGACATAAATGTATCCACCTATTGAGCCAGAAGTAGAAGATATCGACAATGAGGTTCAAGGCTTGGACCCTGAAGTGGGTGGTCTACTTCCTGATGAAATGCTCTCTGATGAAATTGATGGTGGACTTCCTCCAGATGGGGATATTCCTAATCCAGGTGAGACTCCTATTCCGAATGAGGAAGTTGAAGAGACTATCGATGAAGATGATACGTTACCAGAAGAAATCAAAACAGCACTCAAATCAATTGTAGATGAATTCGATAGGAACGAACAGCCAGTCCGCGAGAATATGATTCGTTTCTGGAAGAAGCTAGATTTATTCTGGAAGGGAATACAAGATATTTATTGGGATTATTCTGCAAAGGATTATAGACGCCTAAATACTGACAATGATGGACAAGCCGGGGAAATTGACCATTACTATCAGGATAAAATCATCAACATCTTCAGAGCACATGGTGAAAGTGTAATTAGTGCTCTCTCACAAGATGTTCCAACGACGATATTCCCGCCTGATGATGCAGATAATCCCGACGACCAAGCTACGTCTAAAGGTTATACTAAGGCGGCCGAACTTCTACAAAAGTGTAATGATGTTGAATATCTTTTGATGTATGCAATCCAAGTTCTTTGGTGTCAGGGTGTTGTAGGCGCATATAATTACAACACAACTGACTTTGAATTTGGTTCGTACATGGAACCTCAATTCAAAGAGATTACTGATTACGAGCGAGAATATAATTGTGATACTTGTGGTGCTCCAATGCAAGGTGAGGGTGAACCTTGTATAGATTGCGAGCAGGGTTCGGGCATGTTGATGAATGAAACTCCTGTAAAAAGGACTGTTTATTCACATGATGCCGAAATGCCTAAGCGTCGGGAACGAATTGAATTCTATGGGCCGTTAAATTTCAGAATTCCTCATTATGTTACTGCACCAAAGCATTCACCTTATGTCATGTTGGACACGGAGTGCCATATTGACTATGTGCGTGACTTGTTTCCAAATCTTGATATTTCTGAAGAGCATGATTTAGGGAAGTATGATAGGTGGGCACGAACTTCTACTGATTACCAGGGTGATTTTACTACCGGATTAGTCACTCTTCGTAGAGTTTGGCTTCGAGCTTGGGTTTATAACCGATATAAGCGTGACCAAAAGGAAATCTATACTTTTCTTACTACGAATTTCCCCGAAGGACTCAAAGTTACTCTTGTAAATGATAAAATAGCTGAAATTGTTAAGGAAGATGTAGACGACCACTGGACATTTACTCAAAGTCCTCTCTCTACACATATCCATGCCGAACCCTTGGGTGCTAGTTTACTTCCAATTCAGGAAATGCGGAATGAATTGGTCGTTCTAAAGCTCCAAACTGTCGAGTATGGAATTCCAGAGACATTTGCCGACCCCTCAGTGCTTGATTTTGACCAGTATAGGAAACGAGAGAATCGGCCGGGAGAGGTTTATCCAGCTAAAGCCATTCCTGGTATGGGATTGGATGCTGGGTTTACTACACTAAAAACGGCGGTCTTTCCAAAGGAAGCAAACGATTTCCAACAGAGTCTAGACCAAGATGGTCAGTTCATGAGTGGTGCATTTCCATCTGTATATGGTGGTGCAATGCCTTCGGCGTCCAAAACGGCGGCCGAATACCAAATGAGTCGTAATCAGGCATTGCAGAGACTTCAGAATACTTGGAAAATCCTATCTAGGTTCTGGGCAAAGGTAATGGACAAGTCAGTTCGGTCCTTTATCTTGAATATGCAGAAGGATGAGCAATTCGTTAAGAAGCAGGGTAGTTCATACATTAATATGTATATTCGCCAGTCTGAAATGACTGGTCGCGTAGGCGTGGCCGAACCTGAAATAGCGCAAACCTTCCCAATGAGTTGGATGCAGAAGAAGGATATGCTAGTTCAGATGATGCAATTGAATAACGAATATATCAATGAGGCATTGTTCCATCCAGAGAATACTGGGTTGCTTGCTCAATACCTTGGATTCAAAGATTTTCATATTCCTGGGGATGATGACCGTTCCAAGCAGTTGAGAGAGATTCAAGATATGCTCTTATCTGAGCCTATTGAGAATGTTCCTCCTGCAATGGGACAGGGAATGGAACAAAGTGGAATGCCTCCCCAACAGGGGCAAGAATTACCACCAATGGAAGGTGGGGGAAATCAACCACAGGGACCACCCCCAATGCAATCCACTGTTCCTGTTGACCCTGAAATGGATAATCATAAGATAGAGCATGAAACGTGTCTATCTTGGATGAAGTCAGAAATTGGACAGGAAGCTAAGATATCCAATCCTGCTGGATTCCTTAATATTCGCACTCATGCGGCCGAACATCTTAAGTTTGTTATTATGGAGCAGGAACAAGAAGCTGAGGCAGGACAAGAAAGTGCAGAAGGTGAACCTATGCCAGAAGGAGAACAGGAATAATGGCGGGATTTAATACGTTGCTCGCTGAATTGCTAGGTTCTGCTGTATCAGCATTAAATGCTATTGTTCTTATCAATAACAATGCTGTCCAGAAATGTCAACGCTCTGTAATTTATGTTATATTCGGCGCCGGGAGCTCGGCCGGAACTTTTGTTGTGGAAGAAGCTCCATATGAAGGCTATACAGGAACATGGGCTGTAATCGCAACATTAGCATGGGCTGCTGTAACTTCAGTTAAATCTGCCAATATTCAAGGGCCACATGGTGCTCTTAGAATTAGATGTTCTGTTGCTATGGTTGGTGGAACAGCAGATGTTTATGTTCGAGTTTTGGCATAGGAGATTAGAATGTCAACGAAAGACCTTTTCGATAGACTAATGAATGCGGCCGATGATGTTAAGACTAAGCGTGCCGCAATGGATAGTGCTCAAGTTACTCTAAATGAGGCATCATCTGCTTATTCGGATGCAGTGAACAATGCAAGAACTCTTAGAGGCGAACTGGATTCTGCTCTAAGTGAAATTGCACCCGGAATCATCAATGACCCGCGAGTTAGAGTTAGTCAGTAAAATGCGAAAAGTTCTAGTTCTAGCATTTATACTACTACCAAGTCTAGCCTTTGGTCAGAACCTTGTCAATGGTAAGCTACCGCAGCTTCCTGATGAACTAGGGCCGAATGGTGGATTAAAGGTAGAGTGTATTGCTGGAACTTGTACGAGTGGTGGAGCAGGTGCAGATGTTAATATTGTTTCTGTTGGTGGGAATGCAGTTACAACTTCAGTCCCTATTTCTGTATTATCACCAATAAACGTTGTTTGTACTTCAGGGTGTAGTGGTGGACCTTCTGATACTGATGACAATTCAATAGTATCAGGTTCAAGTCTACCAGTAAGTATACTATTGAATTATAGGTATAATGGAACAACTTGGCAAAGATGGGATGGTAGTGTAACTCAATCTGGAACTTGGAATATTGGGACTGTTACTACTATTACTGGTATTACAAATCCTGTAGCTGTAACTGGAACCTTTTGGCAGGCCACCCAACCTGTTAGTGGAACATTTTGGCAAGGAACTCAACCTGTTTCTGGTCCTTTAACTGATACACAATTAAGAGCAGCGGCAGTTCCAGTATCAGGGGCGTTTTTTCAGGCAACTCAACCTGTATCTATCGCAACAATGCCATCTACTCCCGTAACAGGGACTTTCTGGCAAGGAACACAGCCGGTATCAATAGCGGCTGATGTTGCAATTGATAGGTCGGCAACATCTTCTTTGGCTAACGTAGCAGCGTCAGTTACTAGTGTTACTTGTCGAGCATCGGCTGCTGGTAGAAGGAAAGTTATTCTTTTTAATGATTCTACCTCTAAAGTTTATGTTAAATATGGTGCAACTGCATCTTCTACATCATTAACATATTCTTTAGAGGCTGGTCAGACTTCGACTGAAACTGAATATACCGGAATTATTGATTGTATTTGGGTTTCGGCCGTGGGCAATATGAGAGTGACGGAGATTACGAACTAATGGCTTGGAAGACTCTTTTATTCCGTTGCTGGATTGTCCTAGTTTCCTTTATTGCCTTTGCAAACATTGGTAGTGCTGTAGATATCTTCCCAAACGCCTACTATCTTATACAAGAAGAAGGAGTTGATTTAGTTCGGCGTTTGAAGATTAATTTTACTGGTAGTGCAATTACCTGCACTGATGATTCAGGTAATGGTACGACTGATTGTGATGTAACTGGCGGCGGCGGTGGTGGTCATACTTTTAAAGAAGAAGGAACACCATTAACTGCTAGAGCAGGATTGAATTGTATTGGTGTAAATGTTACCTGTGTTGATGATGCAGGTGGTGATGAAACCGAATTAACAGTCACAACAATAGGAATAGCTGGAGGCGGAACAGGCCAAGTTACAAAGACTCCAGCATATGATGCTCTATCTCCCAATACGACAAAGGGAGATATTGCTGTTTATGATGGAACTAATAATGTTAGATTAGCTGCTGGCACAGTTGCTCAATTTCTCCGTGTTAATTCAGCAACCGCTACTGGATTAGAATGGACATCCAGTACTAACTTTGATGTTGCTGAGACAGATACGACTGATGCTGTCATTGCAACTAATACATTAGTTGCTGGTATTGCATTTGTTCCTCCAGTAGATACATGGGTTCAAATTCAATGCGTGATAATGTATCGGACGGCAACAACGACGACTGGTATTTCTATTAGTCTCTTTGCTAATAATGCAGGTCGAACTTCTCCTGCACAACTTGTTGCTGCCGATGTAAGTATAGGTGGTGTTGCAGCAGATGGTACTGGTTCACTTGCTGAGTGGACTGGTTCTATTACTTCTAGTGAGGATATGGTTACTGCAACAGGTGTAGTAGCTATTAATACGGACTACATCATTAAAATTGATGGTGTTATTCTTACACATGCTAGTGATGCAACATCTTTCATTGCGCCTATCTTCACCGCAGAGGCAGCAACAACAGTTACAGTAAGGGAAGGAAGTTCTTGTGGAGTCACGACATTCCATGCAGACGTATAAGATTGTAATATTTTCAATCTTTCTGAGCATTCCGATATTTGCTCAGGAGAAACTTACTCTTACGACTCCTATATCAGTTAGTAAAACTGGATGGGATATAACATCAATGTTTATTGATGTTCAAGGTAGTCGTATCATAGTTAGTTTACTGAGTAATAATGGTGAAGTTCTAGTTAAGACTTATGACGCTAGTACGACACCGACTGGAGCATTTCTAATTAGTAATTTGAATACAGCAAATTTGACAACTCGTTCGCTTCTACAAAGAGTTTTTGACCGTCTTATTACAGATGGCGCATTTGTGGGAACAGTTACAGGGACTCCACGATAATGGCAATTACTGCCGCTTCACCATTAGTTGATATGGTAATAGGGGTTCCTATCTCTAGACCATTAAGTAATGATGCAGCTAATTGTGTATATTCTATTCCATCCGGCTCTATACTTCCTCCTGGGTTGTATATTAATGCTGATAATGGGATATTGTATGGTCTTCCTACAACTATAGGAACGTATTCTTTTTGGTTTCTAGAGAGAAATACTGTTACTGGAGTTGAAGCAAAGCAAGAATATTTAGTTTTAGTTATTAATTCAGTAGGTGTTGGTGGCGGATTAAGTCAGGCAGCAGTAGAAGCTATTGCATTGCAGGCAGCAACAGATGCGGCTGATGCAGCATTGGCTACAGCATTAACTGCGGCGGCAACGGCGGAGGCAAATGCTATCGCTGCGGCTGTAGTAGCTGCCGATGCTGCTGAAGCTGCTGCAATAGCTGCTGCAAATATTGCGGCAAATGATTCAGCTAGGGCATTAATTGATGCAACATTTCAATTAGGTAGAGTATCCCCTAACCAGGGAGTTTGGTTTGCTGAATCTATAGATGGTCTTGGCCGAACAATACTATCGGTAAAGACTGAACATGAAGGTCAAGAAAGAACTATTGGTAGTGTTACTATTCCATAAGGGTTAAAATGAAGAGAAGTATTTTTCTATTCGTTCTCTTATCACTTATAATCATTAATCGTAATGATGTGGGTGCTATTACTAGAACTGTTTGTGCCAGTGGCTGTACTTATAACAATACCCAATTGCAAACTGCGTTGGATGCTGCTCAGCCTGGGGACATAGTTCTTCTTCAGGAGAATTTTGAGTATGTTGGCGATTTTGAGTTACGAGCTAAAACTTGTCCTGCTAATGATTCTAGCTGTATTATTACTGTCAGAACTGGAGTAAGTTCAATAGGTGTAGAGTTAGCTCTTAGTAACTTTCCGGCCGCCGATATTCGTATAACTCCAACATATGCGAATAATCTGGCTAAACTTAGGGCATCAACTAATAACTCACCTGCATTGAGAACTGACCTACCATCAACTGTGGATTTGAGATGGTGGCTTATTAAGTGGCTTCAATTCAACTCTAATAGTTATGGTGGTAGTTCTCATATTCATCTAGGTGCTGATGATAATACTGACCAAGCTACTATCTCAATCAGCCCTAATCAAATTACTATTGACCAGGTTTATTTTAAGGCCGATTCCAAAGTTGGCCAGCATCGTGGAGTATCTATTAATGCTAGAAATGTAACTGTTAGAAACTCATACTTTCAAGATTTTAAAGCTATGAGTGAGGGACAGACTATTTGGGTTAATAGCACTCCCGGCCCTGTAACTATCACCAATAATTATATGGATGGTGGTAGTGAGACATTTTTGACTGGTGGTTCGTCCGGATGTTGTAGACCAACTACTACCGTAGTTAGTAATGCAACGACTACTAGTGCTGTGTTTTCTGGTGTTGTTGAATTATCAGTCGGCCAAGGAATGACATTGAATGTCGCCTCGGTCGAACAATATGGAGAAGTTGTATCAATTGGTAGTTCTACTTGCACTGGTTCGGCTAATGTCAATTGTGTTGTTTGGACTCCGGCACTAACGGCTGCACCAGATATTCCTGGTGATGTGGATTGGGGAGTTCTACTAAAAGACCTATCATTCACTAAGAATTATGTTACAAAGAATCTATCTTATAGGAATCCAATTATTGGAACTCCTGTTGGTGTTAGTGCAACCCCATTAAATACTGGTTCATTAGGAATTGGAACATATTTTTATAGGGTTGTAGCAAGACACTCTGTTGGAACTGGTAATACTGGTCGTTCTACTGCTAGTGCTGAAGTTTCAGCTACAACTACTGGAATTGGAATTGGTAGTGTTCAAATTTCATGGAATGCTGTAGTTGATGCAGAAGAGTATTATATCTATGGTAGAAATGCTGGTGGACAGAGTATTCGATTTTCTGTAACTGCCCCAACAGTAACTTTTACTGATACTGGAGCGGCCGGAACTGCTGAAAATGTTCCTACTAGCACTGGAACCAAATGGAATATTAAGAATGTTTTTGAATTAAAGAATTGTGATACCTGTTTAGTTCAGGGTAATATCTTTGAGAATTCTTGGCTCTCTGGTCATACAGGGATGCTTGTTATTCTTCATGGAACTACACAAGATAGTGGTAATGATTCATCGAGAACAAGGAATATTACTTTTCGAGATAATATATTAAGACATGGGACTGGTGGAGTATCTATTTCTGGTAGAGATTCAACTCAGAATCCTTCTGGTAGAAATGGTTCAATATCAGTTACTAATAACTTAATGTATGATTTGGATTCTAGTTATGGTATTGCCACTAATGGTATTAGTTTATCTGCTGGTGGCGACCCTGCACAGCTAGATAAGATGCCTTTTGATATTACTATTAATCATAATACTATTCAGCAAACAAGTGGTTCACAGAGTATTGGCGTAGATGGTTTTAGGAGCGGTGTATATAATACAATTCCTAATTGGATTATCACTAATAATTTGATACGTAAAGCAAATTATGGGTTGATGGGTGGCGGAGAAGGTAATGGAACTTGGGATAATTATAAAGGTGCTGGTTCTGTATATGATAGGAATGTCTTTGCTGGTGCATCTTGTTCAATTTATCCGACTGGAACTGGATGCCCGACGACGACCCAACTAGATAATGATATTTTTACTAATCCATCAGCGGATGATTATGTTGTTAAATCTACTTCGGTTTACTATAATGCAGGATTAGATGGGACTAGTTATGGAGCCGTTATTCCAACCATCACAGCTTTTACAGATATTTCTATTTCAGGTAATAATTCTGGTGGTGGTGGACCCCCGGAGCCGTTAATTATTAGTAGCATTCCTGAATTTACTTCTGCCTTAACAGGTAGACAATATAGTGTTCAATTAACTATAAGTGGTGGAACTTCACCTTATACATGGTCTGTTTCTAGTGGATTATTACCTACTGGAATAACTTTAAGTTCAACTGGATTAGTTAGTGGTACCCCAACTGTATTAGAAACAACTAATTTTGTTATTCAGGTAATAGATAACTCGCCAATTCCTCGTTCTGTTGCAACTAGGTCTGGTCAGATTATTGTTAATGAAATTATTAGTCTCGAACCTCGACCTGAGAAGATAGATTTAAGCGAGGGTGTTTTCTTTCGTCGTGAATCTGCTCCAACTGATATTGACCAAGTTAGAGTTGGAGATATATGGTATGATTTAACAACATCAGTAATGAAGGTAGCTACAGCTACTTCACCAGCTATTATTTGGTCTGGATTGACTGCTACTTCTACGTTATCACCTCAGGATATTACTATAACTACAACTAGTTTAATTTCAAGTAATACTCCTGACCTTGGGCATGAATATCCTAGTGGTGGTAGTAGATTTAGATTTCAACCAAATTTGTTAGGGTACACTCAATGCTCTTTGAATTTCCAAGTTTTAACAGCGGGATTTACTGGAGCTAATCTAATTATTCAGTATTGGGATGGGGATTCTTGGGAAGTAACTGGAATATCTGTTCTTATGGATACTTCTGGTCAGAAACAAGGGTCATATCAAACTTTGACAGCAGCAGCTAGATTGGATTATCCAGCCGAGAGTCCTGCTAAATCTCTACGTCCATATATTGATGATGGTAATGGTGTAATAGACCCTGATTTGTCTGGTATTCACTTGGTTTGCAAACCGTAGTTTCGTAGGAGATTATCATGTTTGTACGAGGTTTGTTTCCGATTCAGCTTCCATCTTATGATTCACCCGATGAATTGGGCCAACTTGACTCATTGGATTCAGATGTAAAGTTACTTGAGTCAGATGAGAAAGCAGATGATGATTCTGGTAAGGAGGATGATAAAGAGGATGAAGTAAAAGATGATAAGAAAGAAGATGAAGTAGAAGATGAGGAATCTTCTGATGAAGATGAAGAGAAAGAAGATGAAGGAGATGAAGAGGAAGAAGAATCTAAAGAAGAAGATGAAGAAGAGGAAGAACCTAAAGTAGCTCTTGATGGTAAGATTAGTGTAAAGGCTCTAAAGGAAGCATATCCTGATATCTTTAAGAAGAATCCAAGTCTTAAAGATATTATTTTTCGTGAGCGGGAATACTCTAAGGTATTTGGTTCTGTGGATGATGCTAGAGAGGCTCAAGAGAAATCAGATACACTTGATAAATTTGAAGAGAGTTTGATGGTAGGAGATATTGGTTCTCTTCTGGATGTAGTTGCAGATGCGGACCAAGATGCGGCTCTGAAGATTGCAGAACAGTTCCTTCCTGCACTCTATGAGCGTAGTAAGCCTGTTTTTCAGAAAGTGACATTACCTATCGTAAAGGGTGTCATTAGGAATACCTTTACTAGAGCACAGAATAAGGGGGATAAACAACTGGCATTGGCTTGCCAGTATCTCTCTAAGGAGTTCTTTGATAGTCCTGATGTTCTGAAGGTAACTCAATTCGAGGAAGAAGAGGAAGACCCTCGGCGCGCTGAAATTGAGGCCGAGAAGCGTGGCCTTCAGGAGGAAAAAGCTAGTAATGCAAATAATGATATTCTTGGTGTAGTGGTTAAATCACTTAACAAAGATATCCTTAGCCGACTCGATGCAAAGATGAGCGATTTTGTGAAAGAGGCCCTATCAGAAAAGATTATCTCTGAACTGAATAGAACACTTAGTTCAGATAAAGGTCATATGATGCATCTATCGTCACTTTGGAAGAAGATGCAGCGGAACGGATATACTGCTGAAGCGAAGTCCAAGATAATTTCCGCTTCCTTGGCGCGGGCTAAAGCAGTTCTCCCTTCTGTTATTGCCAAAGTGAAAGCGGCGCAAGGTAAGAAGGTAGAAGCGAAAGGAAAGGCTGACAAGACAGTTCCGAATCAGACCCGCTCGAAAACTTCAGGTAATCGGCCACCTGCAAAACTAGGCCGGGGCGTTTCTGATTTTGAGTTCTTGTCGCAACCATAGTGTTTAGTTAATTCGTCTTAATAAGATAGGATAATAGTAAAAATGGCTTTGACTGAATCTGCTGTTCTAGCGAATGAGCTAGAGAGAGTCAGTCCAAAAGTCCCCACTCTTTTCGATAGGGAAGCTACTTGGTTTAGCTCTATTGAAAAAAGGCCAGTTGAAAAGGTTTCAGCTAGGGACATGAGGATTCCCCTCGAAATTCGTCCTGGTGGAAACTTTGGACACTTTGACCCAGATGGTGGCGACCTTGGATTGGGCGATGGGCCGAGCTTTGATAAGGCAGTAGTTTCTACTGTCCATCTTCGCCATGCAGTTGAATGGACGAAGAAGGCTGAATGGGCTACTGACGATGCACGGAAAGCCGTTCTTAATACTTTCCGTCATCTCCTTGCAAAGTCAATGGCCGAATTCCGCCGTCATGTTGATTCTTTGTGCATGACAGGTGGGGATGGAGTCCTCGGCGTTGTTTCTGCCACTGCCAATGGTGGTGGTTTTGATACAATTGATTTGAATACAGACGGATTTGGAGCACGTTTGCTCCGATTCGGCCAGACAATCAATGTGTATAATGCTGCACTCAGTACCAATAGGACAGTTGGTGCTGAGAAGAAAATCACTTTCCATGACCTGCAAGCGAAGCAGATTAAAATCCCAACTGTTGCAGGTATTATTGCAACAGATAAGATTGTGGTTGGTGGTTTGTCTGCAACTCCCCCGGTTTCCCTCCTTGGGATTCCATATCATCATTCTAATGCATCGACTGGTTCGTGGCTTGGTTTCGACCGTGCCACTACTCCTGAAATTCGTGCAAATCGAGTGAATGCTAACGGTGGTCTTGCATTGCCTTTCCCCCGCCTTGCCATCAATAAGATTGGTGATAGGGTCGGAATGGATTACAATGCAAAACTCACTGCTTGGATGCATCCTTGCCAAAAGCAGGCATATGAGGAACTTGGTCAGCTTGTTTCTATTATCAATAAGAATGCGAAACAGGATAATCTTGACCTTTATTTCTCAGATAATATGCAGATGGCGGGAGCGCCTGTTAAGACCAGCTTCTCTTGGGACAAAAAGCGTATTGACTTTGTTCTATCAGAGGTTTGGGGCCGAGCGGAAATGCATCCTGCGGGTTTCTACACAGTTGATGGCCGGAAGATTTTCGAGCTTCGTGGTGCATCAGGTGGTGTGAAAACTTCGCAGATTTTCTACATTACCGCTTCGTTCAACCTGTTTGTCAACAATCCAGCAGCTTGCTCTTACATTGATGGCCTAAGTGTCCCATCTGGTTACTAATTGATAGACCTGAAGGGGGAGCAGGATGCAAGAACTCCCCCATTTTTAAGGAATTATATGGACAAAGCAAGAGCATATAAGGAGCCACACGATATAAAGGTTATCAATAGTAAACTCAAGTCGAAGTTTGGATTTTGTGAAGGTCATATCAAGTTTCGTATTGTTTGGTCTGATGCAGAACTTGAGCATCGTAAGATAGATTTTGTGAATGGGATTCACCTCCTATTCCCTGAGATTAGGATAGTTCCTAAGTATCCTTACTCCAAAGAAAGATTTATCCTTGAGCGATGGACGCCATTTGAACATGATACGGACATAGCTACAGCCGAGAATGGTAGTTATGAACCTGTATGGGTATGGCAAACAGCTAAGGGTGAAGCAATTAGACCAATTTATAATGCGGTTTATCTTGTCTGCAACGTGGCCGAGCATGGTAATCCTGGTGGTAGACGAGCAGGAGATGCTAAATCAGAAGATGAAGCTGCATTGGTTAGAGAAATAGAATCATTTGAGCAGATGTTAGAAGAAGAACAAACCCATAATTATGGGAATCAATCTGATGCATTTGTTGCACCTGTGTTCAAGGATTCAACGAAGAGGTTCCAAAGTTAGAGAGGAATTCAATCATGAGCAAATCTACAGTTATTAGTCTTGTGCCTTTTGAAATTAATGAGAAAAAGCCCCTATACCCAGGTCATTTTACCATTCCCCCTGCTAAGGATAATGACTTTGAATTCATTGTAATTGATAACTCTGTCCATCATGTTTATCTAGATGCTGATAGGGGTTCTCTTACCATTCCAACAATTAGTGAGGAAGTAGCTCGCTCTATTTGTCAAGATTACATAACCTCTCAGTTAGGTTATATGGCAAGTATTGCCGAGCCTGGTTTGTTCTGGATTATTGGAGATTATCGTGTTTATCTTGATGATAAGATAACTCTTGATATTACCAAGACAAAGAAAGCTATTACTGCGGTAGCTTCACATCAGATTCAGAAGTCTAGAGAAAAACAAAAGGCTTGGTTTATTCGTCTTCTTGAAATTGCTGATGATGAGTGGGTAAAGTATCACTCCCATCGTTCTATTTCTGATTTACAAAGGTATGCATCAAAGTATCTTGGTTTAGAGAGAGAATGGGCAGAGATTGGAGAGGCAGAAGTTCCTACACTTTGCCCTGCTTGTAAATCTCCCATTCAATCTGATGCTTTGATTTGTGGAAACTGCCGAACTGTTGTCAATGCTGAAGGTTATAAGAAGTTTCAGCAGGTGAGCGCCTAAAATGCCTTCAGTTGTATCCATTCACGGTGATGTAAGAGCTTGGTTAAATGATGTAAATGGAATCATCTTCAATGATGCTACTCTACTACCATTTACCAAACTTGCATATCAGGAGCTACAAGATGAACTCGCCTTGAATGGGATTGGGGATACTTTCGAGGATGAGAGTGATGCAATTGGTGTAGGACCAAACGTAGCTCGTATTCCAGCATCAGGTGCTCCGGCCGATATGATTGCGCCCATTACTATATTTCAATCAGATGTAGTTACTACCCTATCTAATTGGGAGCCAATGGAGGAAGGTAATTGGGAACCTGGAGATATATCAGGTGCTAGACTTTCTATGTGGAAATGGAAGGAAGGTGAAATAAAGCTCAAACCAACTCCAGTAGGAGGCCCAAATAATTATATCAAGATTAGATATTACAAGTTAATGACTGCGCTTGTAGATAGTAACTCAAATATCCCTATAGTCAATTGTGTTACATTCTTGTCCAAACGAGTAGCTGCAATAGCAGCCCTTGTCATTGGTGGTAATTTGGAAAGGGCCGGGGTTCTAGATACAGATGCACAAAGGAGTCTAAAGACAGTTGTGGCGATTCTTGTGAAGCGTAATCAGGGTCAACCTACTCGGCGGCAACCGTTTCGTGCTCCGTAGTTAAGTAAACTAGGTGAGTTAATTAGGAGAGACAAAGAATGGCTATTGTAGTTACATTCGATGATGTTTGGACGGACGTTAAAAGACTACATGCTGTTGGTACTATTGTATTGACAGGAAACTATGCAGCAGGTGGAGAGCCTATTGATATTAAGGCTGCTTCTGCAAGTGCTAGGGGTCATCGTTGGTTTGCAAACTCAGACCCATTCTTTGTAGTTGTTCAGGGGATTGCTGGATTTGTATATGCCTACAATCTAGCTACTAAGAAACTCATGGTGTTTGCCAATTCTGCTGGTGGTGCTAACCTTGCATTGACTGAGCACACAGCAGTGGCATATGTTGCTGGTATTCTTGCTGATACCATTAAATTCTACGCCGTCGGAAAGAAACTCGTCTAAATCATAAAGAGGCCCCTACATGTTTGAGAATCATGAGAAGGTAACGTTTACAGACTTTAGGGGTCTCTTTAATCGTGGTAACATAAATGCTGTTCCGTTGACTCATGCTATTACTGCGATGGATTGTGTTTTTAATAAAAATGAAGTCCTTACGCGTGGAGCATTCAAACGCTCTGTCAATGATGGTGAAAGTATTTATCTTGCTAGGGATATATTTCAATATTTTCTTGCGGGTGGTGGGACATCTTATTTAGCTTCTGCTCAAAATGCTGGATTCAGTAATATTTTTGATACATCCACTATACCTCCAACTAGCATTTTAATTATCCTAGATTGGGATGGTAGATTTTCGGCCGTGCAGGTTGGGACTAGGGTTTATATCATGCCTTATTCCCTATCTACTGCTAAACTCTATGTTTGGGAAGTTGGCGGAGCAGAGGCTAGATTATCTAGTGGTGCTAAACCAACCGTAGCTCCTACTGCTGCGACTGGTGCTGTTGGTAATGGTGATGCTGGTTTTCATGCAATTCAATATGCTTGGGAAACTAGCACAGGATTTATAACCGGTCCAAGTCCAGCAGTAGTATATAATTCTGCTGGTGCAGTTACTATTGATGTTGCTGCTATTGCCAATGGTCCTGTTGGAACCATAGCCAAGCATGTCTTAATGACTAAAGCTAAGACTACAGCAGCATTAGCTTTGACTGCTGAATATTTCATGGTAGGTAAGATTAGTGATAATGTCACTCTTACCTTTAACATTAATAAGTTTGATTCTGAGTTGTCTAGTTCGGCAGACTATTTAATTGACCAATTAGCTGAAATTCCTAATGCTCGTGGTGTAGCTTACTATGAGAATAAGTTAGTTGTATTTGGATTGAGAGAAGATAGAAATCTTATTAAAGTATCTCGGCCGAATGAGCCTGAGTCATTTGATTCTGTTGATGGTAATATTGTTCTTTCACCTAAGATTAGAAATGGTGTTTATGGTGTTGCAGAATATCATGGTCTGATGTATATATTCTGCGCCGAGAAAACACTTGTTACTCAGGATAGTGGTGGTATACCATCAGAATGGGATGTCTCTACAGTTGATTCTTCTGTTGGTATTGCAGTAATTGAATATTTAGATATGCCTTCAAGAGCAATTGGGCATTATCGTGGTATCATTGGTAGTACAGTAGATGATGTTTTGATTGTTGGAACAAATACTGGTATTAGGATATTTAATGGTAGTTATGGAGACTACATAACTTTTAATATTGAAAGTCAATATACATGGTCTAATTGGGATAATATCATAATAGATGTTCCTAATAAGAGACTTTTCTCATACCAAACTGGTTCTGAAAATACTTTGTTGTATGGTGATTACTCTGAAGGTTTGACTGGTGAAGCTATCAAATGGTCAATTTGGAATATACATTCAGATTTACTTGATTATGATGGTAATCTCCAATTTACTATTGATAACATCGGCACCATGTATTTGTGGACAGGTAGATTAAGATATATCTATACATCTAATAAACATTCAGATGGTTCGGAAACTACAGTAGTACCTATTTATTGGAGGTATCAGTTCGCCCCTGCATTCTTTAACTATGGGTGGGTTCACCATTTTACTGGTTTAGTTATAACTGGTTGGTTTGATGATGTTGCATATAACGTTGATGTATTAGTATTAGGTAGTGGATTAAATCTAGTTTCTAGTACTCCTATTACAATACCTTTGATTTTTACAACTGAGTCTATTCCTAGGATAAATACCAAACATAGATTAATAAATTATATCTCTGACGCATTATCTTTGACATTAGGTTTGAATAACCCGTTGGCCATAGACCTTAGTCGGCCAGATATGGAATTTAGAGTTAGTCGTGTTGATATCTATGGTTATCCATTGTGGGCGCATAGAGTTATGGATATGCTTCCACTATCAGATTAGGTACATAATGGCTCATAAAATCAATCTTGTAATTATTCGTAACTTGCTTCAGGGAATGAAAGAGGAAGAAATAAACCATAGATTAGCTGATGCATTAGACCTAATTGTAAATGCAATTGAGGATTTAGATAAATCAGTAAAAAAATTGGAGGGGGAATAATGACTAGAATTATAGCACTCATACTTCTCCTACTTTCTTCTACACAGGTATATGCTCAGGCTTTACCTATTGCAAATCCTGGCTCATTCATAAGATGGGAATATGTTCAAGTAGATATTACACGGCTAGGTATTACCCAATTCCAGTCTTGTTTGTGGTTAACTACTAATACCACAAATAAAGGCTGTTCTATGTTGCCTGTTTCATCTTATGTTCCTCCTGCATCTGAGCCTTCAGTAGTCCCAGGTAATTTAGCATTTAAGACAGCTATTCCAACATTACCTGTAGGTAACTATACAGTATCAATTGCTGCTTGTACTTCTTCAGGTTGTGGTTTAACTGTAGAATTAAACTTTGTGTTTGCTCTCACCAATACTGCATTACCAGTAACCAATATAATTATTGTTAAATAGAGGTGAATTATGAAATGGCATGATAGGATTCAAGTAATTCTCAATACGCTCGCCGCCAAATTTCCATCTTGGGTAGCTGATGATAGTGGTTCTCCTAGCCCCAGATATAAACTAAATGAAATGTTTGCTCAACAGGTTTGTTTTGAGTTTGGTCCTAACTATGGGCTGAAACGTGCTGACAATGGCCGACCTATTAGTAGTGAAAATCTTGCCATGAAGGATGGTGATAAACTCTTTGCTTGGGCATGGGAGAATAAGCATGATGGCACTGTTGATAACATGCCAGATGCAGAAGATATTACTGGGCAGGTATTTGTAAAGGTAGACCCTATTAATCATTTGAATGTTCCTAGTGAGAATCCTAATCCAGAAGAACCGGGAGAAGGAGAACCTACTGAAGTTCCTGCATCTTTGGATATTGGTGCTATTCTAGTAGCTCTTGATGCTAGTACTTCAGCTAGTTCAATTCTAGCTGCTCAAGTAAAGCATCTTACAGGTGAAATTACCAAACTGAATAAGAATGGTGTCAAGTTGCGATGGTAAAGGTTCGACGTTATACTCCTAATGATGCACCTAAGATAGATGAGATTTATCAAAGGTGTCATGGGCATTTCAATTTACCCATTATCAAACATTCTTTGGGAATGCCAATAGTTGAGAAAGATGGCGAAATCATAGCCTTCGGAGCGTTTCAACTTATACCTGAAGTTATAATGGTGGCTGACAATCATCGGCCGAAAAGGGAACAGGTTGAGGCCCTAACAGAACTATTAGGTATAGCTGAAATGCTGGCTAAGTTACATGATTTTACCGAGTATTATGCATTCCCAGATACTAGTAAGTTTGGCGATATACTAAAGAAGCATTATGGCTTTGAAGATTGTAAACCGGTTCTAATTAAGAAGGTAGAAGGATAACCTATCATGGGCAATTCTCAGGCCAAAAAGACAAACAAAATGATGGACCAGGAGCAATCTAGGCTCTTGGGTGATAACTCTGCCTATAATTCTCAAATGGGTAGAGAACGCAACCAAACAAAATCTTGGTCGGATTCTGCTCGTGATGATATTTATGGTGGGTATAAGAATTTAATGGACCCCAACTTTGGGGGTGCAGGTGGAAGTGGTGGAGGTGGTGGATATACTGCACCACAAATGTCACTCCATAAAACACTACAAGGATTGAAGACTGATGATTATGGGAAACTAAAGCAAGGTGCTCATGATGCCTTGAGTGGCTATAATGAGTTTGCCAAGACTGGTGGATACTCGGATTCAGACCAAGCTAATATTCGAGCTAGGTCTAATTCGACTATCCCATCATTCATGGAAGGTCTAAGAAACAATATGAGCCAGAAGGCTAATGCCGCTGGTTCAAATGTGGGTAGTATTTTCTCATCTGCATCAGGTCGATTGGCAAGGCAGGGAGCACAAGCGGCTGGTGAACAGGCTTCTAATACAGAGATGGATTTATCAGATAGAATTAGGTCTGGTAGACAGTGGGGTATTGGTGGTCAGGCAGATATTGGTAAGGTTGGTCTGAGTGGAATGCAAGATATTGGTAATACAGAACAATCCATTCAGAATGAGAATGACCAAGCTGCTGCTAGTGCTGCTAATGCTAATGCTTCGGCCGCTTCTGGTGCTAGAGATGACCAATATCGTCGATATATGTCTGGTTTAGGTGGAATGCAGGAAATGTATGGTAGCAGTCCAGCAGAACTAGCTAGATACGATGATATGGCAATGCAGAATCGTGGCCTAACTGGTGGATTAGTTGGTAATAACCTTGACCGTAAGGCTGCCTATAATCCTAATGTTAGCACAATGGATAAGATTGGTAAGATTGCTGGAACTGTTGGTAAGGTTGCTGGCACGGCTGCTATGTTCTCATCTAGAGAGCTAAAGGATAACATTGTAGAACTTGACCCACAGACAGTAGCAGAAGGATTGAAGAAACTTAAGCTGTATAATTGGAACTATAAGGGTGAGAAGATTCGCCATATGGGTCCAATTGCTGAGGAATTCAAGGAAATCTTTGGTGTTGGTGATGGTGTAACAATTAATATTATTGATGTTATGGCAGTCCTTCTGGCAGCAGAAAAGGCTAGACTGTAATGCCTGGAAAAACACCTAAGCAGCGTAGTTTGGGAATTAAAAGGCCACCCGGTATTAGTGGTCAATATCCATTGACTCCTTTTCCTGGTAAAGTCTCGCCTAATTTGGGTAATCAATTAAGGAATCCTACTCCCCTTCCTCCTATTGGACCACCAATACCTGGAATGCCTTTGCCCTTTGAAGGTCCAATGGATTTAGGTCCACAAGGGCCAATTCCTTCTGGATTTGGTGGTCGGCCTGCGGCGCCGCCTTCAATTCCACAGCGTGGAATGGGTAATTTTGGTAATCAAGGTGGGTGGAATTATCCTGAAGTTAGGCCAGATGGTGGTGGATGGAAACAACCTAATTTTGCCATTCCTAAGCCACCTGGAATGATGGATAGAATTGGTGGACTATTCAAATCTCCGGCCGCTAGAAAGATTGGTGGTATTGCTAAAGCTGGTGCTGGTGGTATAGCATCTATGGTAGTCCCACAAATTGCTGGAGCTATATGGCCAAGAAATGATGCTAATCCTACTATGCAGAAATTGAATGGTAATGCACCATTTGATGCTAGTGGTAGTGGATTAGCTTCCCGGCTCAATCGTGGCATATATGGTGGCGGGGCCGAACCTTTACCGCCAATGCAGGAAGAACCTCCCCCACCTAAAGCTGGTGGACAGGATATCAATCTTCCACCTGAAGTTAAGAAAAGTGCATTCAAGCCTAAGCCTAGAAAGCCTATGCTGAATTCATTAGCTTTTGGTTCAACCGGAGTCCAATTACCTGATATTGAAGTTCCTGAAAATGGAAGCCAATTTGGGCAAGCAATTAATGAGTCAAGGTATGAACTACCCCCACTCGAATCTAGGGATATTCCTGACTTTATCAACCTTGGAGAACGCTCGAAGAATACTGCTCTAGGTAATGATAATCTAAATGAGGATGGACAGCAATCAGGCGAAGCTGATGCCCAAAATCGAAAATCCATATTTGATGTTTACGCTGAACATGTTATGGATATGCCAAAGCGGGAAGATAATAAGCCTAGTAAGTGGCGTAAATTAGCTGCTGGCACTGCTGGATTCGGGGCTGCATTAAGTGGTGAAGGTGATGGACCTGCTACAGCTTATGGTATTCTCAATCAAAAGCATATAGAAAAAACACAAGATTGGGAAAGTAAGCTGGAGCAAATGAAGCCATTGCTTGCTCAAGAGACTTCGCGTGGTAATAAAGCCAGCGAAATTGAGTATAAGCAGGGTCGTGACCAACTGATTAAGTATACATCAAATTTCAAGGCCGAAACTGATAGGATGTATAAGGAAGGACAGTTAGTAGATAAGGGAGTTCAGAGAGAACTTGATAGATTGCGTATCCAAATGCAGAGAGAAGTTGCTGAGGGTAAATTAGAACTTGCGAACCAGACTAGACAGGAATTGGAAGAATATAGGAATAAGTCTCTTGCTGTTGCCAAGCAAAGGGCAGATACAAGCTCGGCCGCCCAAGCTAAACAGAGTGAGAACGTAGATAGTCAAATCAAGAAGCGCACAAGTGATTCGGCCGTGGATGCGTTCCTCCAGAGTTTACTTGAAGAGAACAAGTAATGCCTTGGTATGACGATATCTATAAGTTTGGTAAGAGTTCCGCTTCCAAAGCGTGGAAGTTTGCTTCTGAGCCACAACTACCAAAGGATATAGGGCTAGCAGAAGGTGGATATCCTAAGAAAATATACGATGCTATCCAGCCTATGTCTGCTCCTATTAATCTTCCAATGGCCTTTACTGGAGCTAGGGCTGCAACAGGAGTAGGTAGGTTAATTAAATCTGGTGGTAAATATAAAGGACCAGCACAAGAAGCATTTGAAAGTGCAGCCTATCCTGCAATGCTTTCTAGTCCTCAAACTCCTATTAGGGCAGCTTTAGGTTCATTTGCTGGAACTATGGTTGGCGCCGCACAACAAGCTGGTAAAGGTAATTGGTCTAATGCTGGTGGTATTGTTAAGGATGCATTAAATCCAGTTAAAGTTGTTAAAGGTGCAGCTAGAGGATGGATGCAACCAGAATTAGCTGGTAAAGTTCCCCAGACAGCAGTATCAGATAAGAATGTTCTTAGTAAAGTACTTGGTGTTCCTACTCGAAATATGAGTGCTGTTGACTATCCAGCAGTTGATAACCTTACTAAGCATGGTTTTGGATTAGATGAAGCTCAAAGATTAACATTAGGAGGAACTCCTGAATCTACAGCAGGAAAGACCTTTGTTAAGTTCTTTGATGACTTTCCATTGGGCCGAGCAATTACTCCATTTGCTAGAATGGGTGTTCATGCGACTGAACAATCATTAGGTACAAAAGGTAGGATGTTAGCATCATTAGGTGTAGGTGCTGGTGCTGCTGCATTAGAAGATAAAGTTCCAGTAGGTTTTGAACCTTATCTAGCCGCTGCTGCTGGCCCATTTACATTACCTGCTGCTGCTGGATTAGCTGGTAAACACGCCTATGATAGATATAAGAATGATGATGATAAAGGCTGGATGGATGTTGTTGGGGCAACTCTAAAGGAAGGTGGTCGTAACCTCCCTATACCAGCTATCTCGCCTGTTGAAGCTGTTAAGAATCTACCTGACATGTTCGTCCCTAATATTCAAAGGGATTTAGCTAAAGTTAAAGACCCTTATGAGAGAGATACAAAGGGAGATTTCTTTGGTTCTTTGAAAACTAAAATTTCCGGCGCCAGAGAAACGCTCCCTGTTAAGGGTTCTAAGGTAGATGTATTTGGTAAGTCTGTATCTGGTAGAAAGGATAGTAAGGCAAAGAGATTCTTTACCTCTGAACCTTATGCTGCCGATATTACTCCTGAGACTCCAGAAGGCAAGGAAATTGAGAAGTATTCGCCCGACCTAGCCGCGCCGAGCTACTCGAATAAACTTGAGATTAAGGGAGCTAAGGTTCCTCTATCCCCTGAGACAGCTTCTAAATATCAGGAAGAACAAAGGGCTGGATTAGAGAGTGTAGTTAGGAAGATGATGGATAGTCCTGTTTATCAGGCTATGAGTGATGAAGAAAAAACAAAGGTTCATGCAGTATTGAAGGAAAAGCTTATACCTAAGATGCGCGCCGCAGCTAAAGTAAAAGCCCTACAAAGGGAACTTGAGGAAAAGAGGAAGAAGAAATGATTGAACTACTTATTGCCATTGTTGTCATTGGTGTTATAGTCTGGTTGGTGGAAACATATATTCCAATGTCACCACCATTTAGGACTATTCTCAGGGTTGTGGTTGTTCTGTTCCTGATTATCTGGTTACTCCGATTTCTTGGTGTTGGTGGGTTGCCTAATTTGAGATAGCATTTCAAGTGCATGAAATCACGACGATTCATCATTCTGTTATCCCATCTATTATTGCTATTTGAGAAGGGTTATTAACCCATAAATTGAATGATGTATATATATAATATAATGTATTTTCATCCCAATTCA